>UMCL01027447.1_pt1 | contig 15670 bp, 9 predicted proteins | sample 1964221 | NCBI WGS metagenome assembly UMCL01 (sample SAMEA4835967, study PRJEB28245) | human gut metagenome | biome: gut microbiome; material: fecal sample | place: Denmark | collected 2008
AATTATTTGCCAGATACACAAGTGCTTCAAGCTTTTTTTCGCCAGTTGGGATGATTTTTGAGCGTTTCATTCTGCTAAACGCAAGTCTAAATAATCGGTTAATTGTGTGGCTCAGTCGCAAAAGAAAAGTATATTTGTAGCAATTTAAAACTAAATGAATATGAAGAAACAAACTTTCAGTCTCCTTTCGGGGGCAGTGTTGGCGGTTGCGCTTCTATTGGTTTCCTGCCATTCTTCCTACGAAGTAACCAAGGTAGAGGGAGGCAGAATTCCCATGAACTCTGTCTGGGATGCCGAGCCGGATGCCGAAGCCGTGGCTCTGCTGGCGCCTTACAAGGCCCGGATGGACAGCGTTATGTATCATGTGGTGGGAACCGCAGAAATGTCGATGGACAGATTCCGGCCCGAAAGCCTTTTATCCAATCTGATTGCAGATGTACTGCGTGAGGCTGCGGTGGAAGTGCTGGGCAAACCGGCCGATATGGGGCTAATCAATATCGGTGGAATCCGGAACTCCCTGACGGAAGGAGACATCACTACCGAAAACATCTATGAGATATTGCCTTTTGAGAATTCGCTCTGTGTGCTGACGATGAAAGGCTCTGCCATGAAGCACTTGTTTGAAAACATTGCGGTGAGACTTGGTGAAGGGGTGAGTGGTATACAGTTGGAAATCAGCAAGGATGGCAAGCTGCTCCAGGCTTCCATTGCCGGCAAGCCGGTGGAGGATGACCGTGACTATACGGTTGCCACGATTGATTATCTGGCTGATGGAAACGATGGAATGACGGCTTTCCTGCAGGCGGATAAAAGGGAGTGCCCGGATGGGGCTACACTGCGCGGTCTGTTCATGAAGTATGTGGAGAAGCAGACGGCAGCCGGCAAGAAGGTGACTTCGCGCATGGAGGGAAGAGTGGTCGTTAAAGAGTAAGCATTAAAAAAACAGAAGTTCTATGAAACATATATATTCCTTGGCAGCCCTGCTGCTTTTCATGCTCCCCGCATCGGCACAGCAAGAGGAGCGTGTCATTACTGAAGAACCCCTTTGCCTGGTGTCCGCCGATTCTGTATCGTCCGGCCAATCCGGAAAACAACTGTTTATCCTGCACACCAGCGATACGCACAGCCGTATAGAACCCATCAGCGCCGAGGCTGCCGACGAGTATGCCGGGATGGGCGGTGTGGTGCGCCGTGCCGGTTTTGTAAAGCAGTTTCGCGGCAAGCATCCGGATATGTTGCTGCTGGATTGCGGAGACATCTCGCAAGGCACCCCTTATTATAACTTTTTCAAAGGCGAGCTGGAGGTCAAGATGATGAACCTCATGGGCTATGATGCCATGACGATAGGTAATCATGAATTTGATTTCGGACTTGAGAATATGGCGGAATTGTTCCGTATGGCGGATTTTCCCGTGGTCTGTTCCAATTATGACGTGACGGGTACGGTACTCGAAGGACTGGTGAAGCCTTATATCACCTTGGTGCGCGAAGGGGTGAAAATCGGTATCTTCGGCCTGGCCCCCAAGATGGAAGGGCTGGTGCAGGCGGATAAATGCGTAGGCATTGTCTACAACGACCCGATAAAGGTGGCCCAGGAAATGACAGACCTTCTCAGGGAGAAGGAGAATTGCGAGGTTGTGATTTGCATGTCTCATTTGGGTATCCGCAGTGCAAATCCCGAAGGCGCTTCCGACGAGAACCTGGTAGGCAAGACGCGTGGCATTGATGTCATTTTGGGAGGACATTCGCATACTTTTATGGAAAAGCCTGCCGTTTATCTGAATGCGGACGGCAAGAGCGTTCCCGTGCTGCACACCGGAAAGAGTGGCATCTACGTAGGAGAAATGGTACTTACTTTAACTGAAAAATAGCATGATGAAAAGACTCACCCTCCTTTTATGGGTTGCAGGATTGTTTATATTGGGATTATCTTCACTTCACGCCCAGACGGGGGGCCCGTTTCTTCCTTCGGCTGCAGACAACCGGTGCCGGCAATGGGTGGACTCCGTGTTGTCAGGTCTGAATGTACACGAAAAAGTGGGGCAGCTCATCGTTGCCACCATTCCGGCCAGAGCAGACAAGGCCACGAAAAAGCAGATGCGCGAGCTGGTAAAGAAATACAAGGTCGGTGGCTTGCTGTTTTCCGAAGGTACTCCGGAAGAGCAGGCTATCTTGACCAATATGGCCCGGAAGGATGCCAAGATTCCCGTTATGGTTACTTTCGATGGAGAGTGGGGACTGTCAATGAGGCTGAAAGGCGCTCCGGACTATCCCCGTAATGCCGCCTTGGGATGTATCGAGGACAATGGCCTGATTGAAGAATATGGACGTGAGGTGGCCCGCCAGTTCCGCGAATTGGGGGTACACGTCAATTTTGCACCCGATGCGGATGTCAATACGAATCCGCTGAACCCGGTGATACACGTACGCTCCTTTGGCGAGAACCCGCAGCGGGTGGCAGAAAAGGTGGTGGCATATAGCCGTGGGCTCGAAAGCGGGGGCATACTTTCCGTTTGCAAGCATTTCCCCGGGCATGGCGATACGGATGTGGATTCTCATAAGGCGCTTCCTGCCTTGCACTACGACCGTGCACGCCTGGACAGTGTGGAACTTTATCCCTTCAAGGAAATGGTACGTGCCGGATTGGGGGGTGTCATGGTAGGCCATCTGCAAGTGCAGGCGCTGGACCCGGACGGGGTGACTCCTTCTTCCTTGTCGCGGAATGTGGTGACCGGGTTGTTGAAGGATGAACTCGGCTTTAAAGGGCTGGTGTTTACCGATGCCTTGGACATGAAGGGTGTGTCTGCCATTCCGCAGGTAACTACCAAAGCGCTGCTGGCGGGAAATGATATGGTGCTGGTACAGTTCAATACGAAGAATGCGGTGCAGGAGCTGGTAGATGCAGTGGAGTCGGGACAACTGAGTAAGGACGAACTTGATGCCAAGTGCCGCAAGGTATTGATGTACAAGTATATGCTTGGTTTGAGAAACCGCCAGCCGCAACTTCGGGTCAGCGGAATGAGCTATCGCATCAATACGGAGGAAGCGCAGGCGTTGGCTGCCAAGTTGCGCCGTTCGGCAGTGACTGTATTGAACAATTATTTCGATGTCCTCCCGCTGGCACCGGTGGAAGGTGATATTGCCGTGCTCAGCATCGGAGAGAAGGAGGCAGATGCTCCCTTTGTGGAAGCTATGAAAAAGAATGCAGGCATCAGCCATTTCCACTTGCCTTGGAATGCCGATGAGGCTCTCTGGCAGGAAGTGCAGGGGCAGTTGGCTGCTTTCCGTCGCGTGGTTATCAGCATCACCGGTTCGGCTTATGTCAGCGACCGTGATGTGGCCTTTCTGGAAGGCTTGAACCTGCGTGCTCCGCTGGTCTATACTTTTTTTACCTCTTACCGTACATTGCAACCTCTGATGCCCGCACTTGCCAAATCTAGCGCTGTGGTGCTGGCACATTCGGCAGAGACGGATTTGCAGCAATACGTGGTTGATGTTCTTTTTGCCAAAAAGCCGGCCAGTGGCAGAATGTCGATGAGTATCGGTAAACTGTTTCCAGCGGGAACGGGCTGTATGATTGAGCCGGGCATGAAACCGGGGAAGACTGTTCCGGAAGATTACGGCATGAAATCGTATGTGCTGCAAAGTATCGATGCCGTTGCCCGGAAGGGACTGGAAGCGGGAGCTTATCCCGGTTGCCGCGTGCTGGTGTGGAAAGACGGACTGCCGGTATATGACAAAGGCTTCGGAACCCACTCTGATAAGGATACCACTACTGTCCGTTCTTCGGACCTTTTTGATTTGGCTTCGCTGACCAAGACTACGGCTACGTTGCTTGCCGTCATGAAACTGTATGATGAGGGCAAGATAAAACTGGATGACAAGGTTTCCGCTTATCTGCCCTTCTTGCGCAATGGCAACAAGCGGAACATTACCATCCGCGAACTTTTGTTCCACGAATCGGGGCTTCCTCCCTATATCCGCTTCTACCTGGACATCATAGACCCGAATTCGGTACACGGTCCGTACTCCCAGAGTTGGGTGGACGAGTGGCATCGTACGCAGGTAAGCGAGCATAGCTATTATTGTTCCGATTTTAAGTTCCGGAAAGGGATGGTGTCCGACAAGAATACACCGGCCTATACTCTGCACATGGCAGATGGCATGTGGCTGAACAAGAGTTTCAAGAATTCTATCCTTCAGCGAATAGCCAAGTGCGAGTTGGATGGCAAACGTTATGTTTACAGCGACCTCGGCTTCGTGCTGTTGCAGCAGGTAGTGGAGAAGGTGACGGAGCTGCCGATGGATTTGTACCTTGCCCGTGAGTTCTATGCCCCGATGGGATTGCAACGTACTATGTTTCTGCCTTTGACGAAGTTCACCAAAGCGGAAATCATGCCCACGGCATCCAATGACTTCCTGCGTCGCCAGGATATATGCGGATATGTGCATGACGAGACTGCTGCCTGCATGGGTGGGGTGTCCGGTAATGCAGGACTTTTCTCTACGGCCGAAGAGGTGGCAAAGGTTTATCAAATGTTGCTGAACGGCGGTGAATTCAATGGCAAGCGTTTCTTGAGTGAGGCAACTTGCCGTTTGTTTACGACGGAGAAATCCGCCATCAGCCGTCGCGGTCTGGGATTCGACAAGCCGGATGTATCCATTGTGAAGCGCAGCCCTTGTGCTCCTTCCGCTCCGGAAGCGGTATATGGACATACCGGATTTACCGGTACTTGTGCTTGGGTGGACCCGGAAAACAAGACGGTGTATGTATTCCTCAGCAACCGCTTGTGCCCCAATGTATGGAACACGAAACTGGGTGACATGAATATAAGAAGAGATATCCAGGAATTGATTTATAAAAGTATTATTCCGCAAATCCCCTAAAAACAATCTATCTATAAGGAATGAAGAGAATATACCTGCTTGCCTATATCACTATATTGTGTTGTCTTTGTCCGCTTCTGAAAGCGCAGCTTGGCCCGATGCCGTTTACTCCGGTGCCGCCGAACGACCCTTCGCTTGTACGTCTCTTGAACAGTGACGTGCGGTGCAGGCAGTGGGTGGATTCCGTCATGCAGCGTCTGACTCTGAAAGAACGCATCGGACAACTGTTCATCTATACGATTGCCCCCCAGCAGGACAAGGCCAACAAGGAACTGCTGCGTAAGGTGGTGGAGGACTATAAGGTAGGCGGTCTGTTATTTTCCGGCGGATTGATGCAGAACCAGGTGATGTTGACCAATGAGGCGCAGCGGATGGCGGAAGTTCCGCTGATGATTACCTTTGACGGTGAATGGGGGCTGGCTATGCGCCTTCGCGGTACTCCGAACTTTCCGCGAAACATGGTGCTGGGCTGCATACAGAACGATACACTGATTTATGAATATGGGCGCGAGGTGGCCCGCCAATGCCGTGAACTGGGGGTGCAAGTGAATTTTGCTCCCGTAGCGGATGTGAATATCAATCCCAAGAATCCGGTTATCAATACCCGTTCCTTCGGTGAAAGTCCGTTCAATGTGGCGAACAAGGTTGTTGCCTACTCCAAAGGGTTGGAGGATGGTGGTGTACTTTCTGTCAGCAAGCACTTTCCGGGACATGGGGATACGGATGTGGATTCTCATAAGGCGTTGCCCGTGCTGCCTTTTACCCGTGCCCGTCTGGACAGTATAGAGCTTTATCCTTTCAGAAAAGCCATTCGTGCCGGATTGGGAGGAATGATGGTGGGGCACTTGGAGGTGCCTACCATAGAGCCGCAAAAGGGGCTCCCGTCTTCGCTTTCGCGTAAGGTAGTTTCCGGTCTGTTGGTGAATGACCTCGGCTTTCAGGGGCTTGTCTTTACGGATGCCCTTGCCATGAAAGGGGTATCGGGCAATGAAAGCATCTGTTTGCAGGCGCTGAAAGCCGGCAATGATTTGCTGCTTGTCCCCCGGCGTATTAAGGAAGAAGTGGAGGCTGTGCTTGCCGCTGTGAAAAAAGGGGAGCTGACAGAGAAAGAGATAGAGGCGAAATGCCGTAAAGTACTGAAATATAAATATGCCCTTGGGTTGGAAAAGAAACCCCATGTACAGCTTTCAGGTTTGGGGACCCGCATCAATACTCCGAAAACGCGTGATTTGATGCGCCGGCTGAACTTGGCGGCCATCACTGTGCTGGATAACCGGGACGAGGTACTTCCGCTGGACCCTTCCATCGGTGAAGTTGCCGTGCTCAATGTGGGAGAAGCGCAGGAAATCCAGCCGTTCCTCAAGGAACTGTCGCAGTATACCCGTCCTGTGGAGTTCCGTTTGGGCAAGAATCTGCCGGAGGCTGACGGGAACCGTTTGAGAAATGCGCTGGCCAAGTACAAACGTATTCTGGTCTGTGTCACCGAACACCGTTTGACGCCCTATCAGAATTTCTTTGCAAAGTTCGCTCCTGACGTACCGGTGGTTTATCTGTTCTTTATTCCTGGCAAGCAGGTATTGCAGATAAAACAAGGGGACGCTGCTGCTGAAGCGGTGATTTTGGCACACTCCTCCAACGAGGAGGTACAGCGGCAGGTTGCCCGGATTGTTTATGGCAGCGCTTGTTCAGAGGGACGCTTGTCTGCCAGTATCGGTAGTCGGTTTGCTGCCGGTGCGGGAGTGACGCTGACTCCTCAAAGCGCCCCCCGCTTTGTACCCGAAGAGCATGGTATGAATTCCCGTCTGCTGGCTGAAATAGACAAGATAGCTGAAGAAGGCATTCGTGAAGGGGCTTACCCCGGCTGCCAGGTGGTGGTGCTGAAGGATGGTAGGGAGATGTATAATAAAGCTTTCGGTACCCACGTCTGGAACGAGGCCGGAAGCAAGGCGCTTCCCGTAAAGAAGACGGATGTATACGACATCGCTTCGCTGACAAAGACCACAGCCACGCTGCTTGCTGTGATGAAGTTGTACGATGGCGGACGTCTCAGCCTTACAGACCGGGTGTCAACCTATCTGCCTTTCCTGCAGGATACGGACAAGAAGAATATTACGGTACGCGAACTGCTGATGCATGAATCCGGTCTACCTTCTACCTTGCTATTCTATCAGGAAGCGATTGATGAAGAGAGCTACACCGGCACTTTGTTCAAGGCGCGTCCCGATGCCCGGCATTCCGCACGCATCGGACGGCAGACTTGGGCGAACCCTAAGTTCCGCTTCCGTCAGGGACTGACGTCGAAGGTGCAGACACCGGAATATACGATGCAAGTGTCCGACAGCCTTTGGCTGAACCGTTCTTTCAAGCAGGAGTACTTGCAGAAGATTGTGGATACTCCGCTTAGAGATAAACGTTACCGTTATAGTTGTGTGGGCTTTATCTTGTTGCAGCAGTTGGTCGAGGCGCGCACCGGCATGTCTATGGACGAATATCTGGCCAAGGAATTCTATACTCCGATGGGATTGGAGCGTACGGGGTATCTTCCTCTGCGCTTCTTGAAGAAGGAAGATATTGTACCTTCATCAACAGATCCTTTCTTGCGTAAGACTACCTTGCAAGGATTTGTACATGATGAATCCGCAGCTTTTCAGGGCGGCGTTTCCGGTAATGCCGGGCTGTTTTCCACTGCCGAAGAAGTGGCAAAAGTCTATCAGATGTTGCTGAATGGGGGTGAACTGGACGGTAAGCGCTATTTGAGCAAGGAGACTTGCAGGGTATTTACTACCACCGTCTCAAGGATAAGCCGCCGGGGGCTGGGATTTGATAAGCCCGACCGGCGTAATCCCCAGAAGAGTCCCTGCGCAGAGTCTGCCCCTGCTTCTGTCTACGGTCATACCGGTTTCACGGGTACTTGCGCCTGGACAGACCCGAAGAACGGCTTGGTTTATGTCTTTTTGAGCAACCGCACCTATCCGGATGTGTGGAATAACAAGTTGATGAGGCTGGATATAAGGACGAGGATTCAGGAAGCTGTATATAAGGCGATGCTGGGAGGAAAAAAATAACTGGTAGAATTAAAAAGAGCCTCCCTTGCTCACGCAGGAAAGGCTCTTTTCTTCTTCAATTTTGAAACAATTAAATTCTATCTGTTAAGCTTTAAGTGTGTGTCTTATCAGAACGCAATACCTACGCGCAGACCGAAATTGCTCAAACCGTCTACGCTGTACGTAAAGAGGTCACCTTTGTTCGTACCGTAGCTGTAATAGGCTGCGAAATGCAAGCCCGGTCCATAAGCCCAAGGATACACATTGAAACCAATTTCAGGAGATACATAGAAGCCCCATGTGTCTTTGTTGGCTTCGAATACGTTGAAAGTTGACTTCAACTGTGCATATTCAGCACCCAGTTTTACACCGGCATACGGCTGGAATGCACCTCCACGGTTCCATACATAGCGGGAGGCCAGACCGAAAGGCAACTGGAATGCAGTGTGCTGCTGGTCGGTATTCAGACTGCCGCCTTCGCCTACGGGAAGTGTCTGGCGACCGAAATACTCATGGTTGCTATGGTAGTTCAAGAAAGCTCCCAATGCAAAATTGTCTGTCAGGAAGTAACCGCCTTCAAAATTCATACCCCAGCCGCTTGATTTGTCGGCGAAGTTGTTGCTGAGGGGAAAGTTATATTGCCAGTCGATATTGGCATAACCGTTATCGGTCATCTGTGCCTTCGTCGGTAGGGCGAAGACGAGAGCAAGAGCGGCAACCGCAAATACTCTCAAGGAAAGATATTTTATTGTTTTCATACTTTGTTCTTGTTTTTTGGTTCAATGGCAACTTCCCAGTCCGGAAAGGATGCTGCCGTATTATTCTTGTTACCTTAATATTGGGTAACCCGTCATTTGTCACTTATAGCTCGTAGCTTGTCACTACTTGTTAGTCAGGTAAGTTGATTGAGTGAAAGCTTGGTTCACACCTTGCACGGCAAGTTTGGTATTGACAGAAGTAGAACCACTCAGCAAGCCGCTCATATAGCTGGTCCACAGAACAGGAAGTTTCTCGCTCTGGCCTTGCGGCGCCTCCAGATTCAACAATTCGCTGATAAAGGAACCGGTGCTGTAGGAATAGTTCACGGCATAGGGATAATACCATCCGCCCCAGTTGCCCCAGTAAGGAGCATCCCAGTAGCCTGGATAGTTCCACCACCATTCGGGACGTCCGTAGTCGGTGAAGTAATAGGTACTTCTGACATAGCTTACCTGCAAGCCAAGGTCGGCTTCTTCCCGGTCATCCACACGGATGTAGCCGCGGCTGTTCATGTTAGCAACATAAGCGCTGAGAATTTCCTGGGCATTCTCATCTTTCCAGTATTCGGCGTTTTCCTTATCACCGATGACCAGAATGCTGTCCGGCAAGTAATAAGTTTCGAAGGTTTTGAAATCCGCCTTCTTGTCATAGTTGGTATAAACCAGATAATTATTGTCCAGCTTATCCATGTCAGGGTCTTTTTCGCAAGATGCAAGCGTCACTGCAAAGACCGCTAATAATAGGGGAATAAATTTCTTCATACTTTTATAATTGTTTAGGTTTAATATAAATTCCTGCCCTATGGTACCTTAGGCTTTTGTGAGAAAAAACAAGATAGGATATAAAAGGTTCACGTAGAGGTATGTTAAAAGTAATAAAGGAATAGGGTGACAGCACTTTTAACGTAACTGTCACCCTATTGCACTTATCATGTCATTACTTTATCACCCTATCATCTTTTCCATATCCGTGCTGTCCATCCTCCTCCGGGTGCCATGTGTATGTTCAGCTTGTCTCCCGAGGTCACGGTGCGTACTTCTTTCTTGTAGTCGGTTGCTTCCCGGTCGGCATTGATGCCGTCGGAAAAGATTTCGGCTTCGTAACTTCCTTCTCCGAGGAAGGAAAGGTCGATGGTACAGTCGCGTGGTGTCCAGTCGGTCATAGAGGCGACGTACCAGACGTCTCCCTTGCGGCGTGCCAGTGTAAGGTATTCACCTACTTCACCGTCCAGTGCCACGGTCTCGTCGAAAACGGTAGGCACTTTGGCAATGAAGTCCGTGCATTCCTGCTCCTTCATATATTTGCTGGGGCTGTCGGCAAGCATTTGCAGCGGGGCTTCGAAGAGGGTGTACATCGCCATCTGGTGGACGCGCGTACCCTGGCTCATCGGATGGTCGTTGACGGCACGGAAGGTTTCGCGGGTTGCGTTCATTGTGGCTCCCGGTGTGTAGTCCATCGGACCTATAAGCATACGCAGGTAGGGAGCAGTCACGTCATAGCGCGGGAAGTTATGGAGGGGGGCTCCGTTCACTATCGGTTCCCATTTGGCGTTCTCCAATCCCTTTACACCTTCAAAGTTCAGGACGTTGGGATAGGTGCGCTGTATACCGTATGGCTTGAGGCCATGCAGGTCCAATACCAGGCGGTGCTCGGCGGCGCAGGCTACAATGCGTTCTACAGACTGTACCAGTGGCTGGTCGTCACGGTCGAAGAAGTCTATCTTGAAGCCTTTGATACCCATCTGTGCATAGTGGCTGAATGCAGCTTCCGTATCTTTGGCAGAGTTTCGCCAGCTTGCCCAGAGAATGATGCCGACGCCCTTCTGGTTTCCGTAGGCTACCAGTTCCTTTAAGTCGATATCCGGATTCAGGTCTTTCAATAAGGATTCGTTTCCGCTCCAGCCGTCATCGATGATGATATATTCCAGGTTGTTGTCGGCGGCAAAGTCGATGAATGCCTTATAAGTCGGGGTGTTCATGCCGGCTTTGAAGTCTACGCCAGTCAGGTTGCAGGTGTTCCACCAGTCCCAAGCCACTTTGCCGGGTTTAATCCAGGAAATGTCTTTGATGCGGCAGGCGGGGGCAAGACGCTGTGCCATGTCATTGTCGGCAAGCTGCGTGTCCTTTTCGGTGACGAGCACCACACGCCAGGGGAGCTCCTGCTTGGCACAACGGGCGATGTAGTCTGCACGCTTGGTCGGTATCAGGTTCAGCCGGTTGTGTCCGCCGATTATTTCCTCCAGCGGATAGGGGGCAAATGCTGCCTGCAGTCCTTGACGTGTCTGGGGATTTGCAGTGAGGAACATGCCGGGATAGTTTTCCAATCCGGCTTCCATGATAACGGCTTTCTTTCCTCCGTCCAGGCAAACCATCAGTGGGGTGATGGAGAGTGAGTCGGTGTGCATTTTGGACAACGGGGCTTCGTCGTAGTAAGACTCGAAGGAGAAGCAATAGCGCTCACCGTTGCGGTTGTCGTTTATGTAAGGTACAAATGCCTGGTAATCCTTGTCGAAATTGAAGTCCGCTGTTTCGTTGAGGACGATAAACGGCTTGTTCTGTTCGGAAATGAAGCGATAGGCAGCGCCGTCATCGTATGCGCGGAACTGTACACTGTAGCCTCCGCGGCATTTCAGTGTCAGCTGGTTGTAGACATCCTCCACACTTGCCTTTTTGTAGAGGGGAGTGGGGAAGGAGGACTCCACGGACTTGCGTTCTGCACGGATTACTTTTACATTTTTACCGAAAGTTATTGCTTTCTTGGCTGATTTTTCATCTCTGCCTTGCAGGGCGATGGCAGAGGGTTGCAGCACCGTGGTTCCGTCGTGTGCTATCTGCCAGGTGAGGGCTTCTCCGGCATCTACCGTAACGGATAGTTTTCCGTTGGGTGATGCAAGTTGGTATTGCTGTGCACGGACCGTGCCCAAGCAAAGGAATAATAAACAAAAGGTTTGAATAAGGAGGCTTTTCATGTTGATTTATTTTTGAATGATTTTCTTTATCTTCTCCAGTTCCTCGGCAGAGAAGTCTGTATTTTCAGTCGCTTTCAGGTTATCTGCCAGTTGGGCAACGGAGCTCGCTCCGATGATGACGCTTGTCACCAGGTCGTCCTTCAACAGCCAGGCAAGTGACATCTCGGCAAGGGTTTGCCCGCGTGAGGCAGCAACTTCGTTGAGTGCCTTGATTTTTTGCAGCGTCTCGTCGGTCAGTGCTTCTTTCTTCAGGAAAGCCCCCTTTGCCATGCGCGAATCTTCGGGAATACCATTTAGGTAGCGGTTGGTCAGCAGGCCCTGCGCCAGCGGGGAGAAGGCGATGAAGCCGGTTCCGTTCCCTTTGGCTTGCTGCAGGATACCTTCTTCTTCCGGTTCGCGGTTGAAGAGATTGTATCTGCCTTGATAGAGCAGGCAGTGTACATCCCGTTCTTCCAGGTATTTGTAGGCAAACTCGGCCGCCTCTTTGGGATATTTGGAGATTCCTACATAGAGTGCTTTACCTTGCCGTACGATATCAACCAGTGCTTGCAGGGTCTCTTCAAGCGGAGTATCCGGGTCGTAGCGGTGGGAGTAGAAGATGTCCACATACTCCAGGTTCATCCGTTTCAGACTTTGGTTGAGGCTGCTCATCAGGTACTTGCGTGAGCCCCACTCCCCGTAGGGGCCGGGCCACATGTCGTGTCCGGCCTTGGTGGAGATGAATAGTTCGTCCCGATAGGGCATGAAGGATTTCTTCATAATCATTCCGAAAGTCTCTTCGGCGGAACCGTAGGAAGGACCGTAATTGTTGGCGAGGTCGAAATGCGTGATTCCACGGTCGAAGGCATAGTGCGCCATGGCCTGGGAATTGGCAAATGTGTTCACGTCGCCGAAGTTGTGCCACAATCCGAGTGATATTTCCGGCAGCAAGATGCCGCTTTGCCCGCAACGGCGGAATTTCATGCCGTTGTCATAGCGTTCGGGCGCTGGAGAATAAATAGGGTTTATCATGATATTGTATTTTGTGGGTTACCCCATTATTACTTCTACTGTATGCGTGCCCGGCAGATGGTTCACCACATTGCCTTCTATCGGCTGGCCGTCTACTGTGACGGACTTGATGCCTTTGCACACACCATCGGGATTCTTCACGGTAATATGATATTCTGCCCCGCGGAACCTACGCTTCACGTTGAAGCCTTTCCAGCCTGACGGGATACAAGGATTGATTTCCAGACCTTCATACGAAGGCTTGATGCCGAGTATGAATTGCGTGATGGCATACCACATCCAGGCAGCCGTTCCAGTCAGCCAGCTGTTCTTGCCTTCACCAGGGCGGGCGGCGTCCTTGCCGGCCACCATCTGGCAGCATACGTAAGGTTCTACTTTATGCAGGGCACTGTGCTCTTCGGTGTACGACGGGCATATCTTGCGGAAATACTCCCAGGAACGGTCACCCCGTCCCAGTACGGTTTCTCCGATGATGACCCACGGGTTGTTGTGGCAGAAGATACCCGCATTCTCCTTGTAGCCGGCGGGATAGGTGGAGATTTCTCCATACTCCACAACATAGCGGGTGAAGGGCGGATTGTTGAGTACAATACCGTGCTCGCAGTCCAGGCGTTCCTTTACGGAGTCCAGTGCTTTTTCTACCATGCCTTCTTCCAGTCCGATGCCTGCCATGGTGCACCAGCCTTGCGATTCGATGAAGATTTGTCCTTCTTCGTTCTCTTTGGAGCCTACCTTGTGGCCGAAGTAATCGTAGGCGCGCAGATACCAGTCTCCGTCCCAGCCGTGTTTTTTTACGGCTTCCACCATATTGTCTATGTAGGTTTGCGCTCTGTTTGCTTCGTCGTCTTTACCCAGGCGGCGGCACAGCTCCACGTAGTCGCGTCCGCATACCACGAACAAGCCGGCAATCATCAGCGATTCTGCCTGGCTGCCTTCCGTCTGGTTTTCCGTGGTCTGGAAGGATTCATTCGGATCCCAGGAGAAGCAGTTCAGGTTCAGGCAGTCGTTCCAGTCGGCACGGCCGATGAGGGGCAACATGTGGGGGCCGAGGTTCTCGATGACGTGGTTGAAGGAGACGCGCAGGTGCTCGAACAGAGAAACCTCCGAACCCTTCTTGTTGTCGAAGGGGACGGGCTCATCCAGGATACTGAAGTCTCCCGATTCCTTGATGTATGCCACCGTACCGAAGATAAGCCACATGGGGTCGTCGTTGAAGCCGCCGCCGATGTCGTTGTTGCCGCGTTTGGTCAGCGGTTGGTATTGGTGGTAGCATCCTCCGTCGGGGAATTGGGTAGAAGCTATGTCGATGATTCGTTCGCGGGCTCGTTCCGGTATCTGATGCACGAAGCCCACGAGGTCCTGGTTGGAGTCGCGGAAACCCATTCCACGACCGATGCCGCTCTCGAAGAAAGAGGCGGAACGGGACATGTTGAAGGTAATCATGCACTGATACTGGTTCCAGATGTTCACCATGCGGTCCAGTTTTTCTTCGTCGGTCTTCACGACGTAGATGTCCAGCAGGCGGTCCCAGTAGGCTTTCAGTTCGGCAAAGGCAGCATCTACTTTGGCGGTAGTGTCGAAGGCCGAAATCATCGCCTTAGCCTTTACCTTATTTATAATAGGTGAAGAGGGTACACTCTGCTTGAACGCTTCATGCAGAGATTCTTCACGTTCCTCGAACTTTGCCTCCTGCTTGTTTTCCACATAGCCCAGCAGGAAGATGAAGTCGCGGCTTTCGCCGGGTTGCAGTTCTACTTCCAGATAGTGTGAGGCGATGGGGCTCCAACCGTGGGCAATGCTGTTGCCCGGTCTGCCTTCTACTACCCGTTCCGGGTCGGCAAACTCGTTGTAGAGTCCCACGAATGTTTCGCGGTCGGTATCGAAACCGTCTACGGGTGTATTGACACTGTAGAAGGCGTAATGATTGCGGCGTTCCTTGTATTCCGTCTTGTGGTAGATGACAGACCCGTCCACTTCCACCTCTCCCGTGGAGAAGTTACGCTGGAAGTTCTCCATGTCCGTAGCGGCATTCCACAAGCACCATTCGGCAAAGGAGAATAGTTTGAGTTTTCTCACTTTGGCAGAAGTATTCCGCAAGGTCAGCTTCTGCACCTCTCCCCAGGTCTTCAGTGGGACGAAGAAGAGCAGGCTGGCTTCGATGCCGTCTTTGGATCCGGTGATGCGGGTGTAGCTCATGCCGTGGCGACACTCGTAACTGTCGAGTGCAGTCTTGCAGGGCTTCCAGGTGGGAGACCATACGTTGCCGCCTTCATTGATGTAGAAGTAGCGTCCCCCGTTGTCCATCGGCACGTTGTTGTAGCGGTAGCGGGTGATGCGGCGGAACTTGGCGTCCTTGTAGAAGGAATAGCCTCCGGCGGTATTGGAGATGAGTGAGAAGAAATCTTCATTGCCCAGGTAGTTAATCCATGGCCAAGGTGTCTTGGGATCGGTAATGACGTATTCGCGGTTGTCGTCATCGAAATATCCGAATCTTTTGTCTTGCATATTATTTCTTGTATTTAGTTTGATACATTCTTCATTAGTTGTGCCATCCGGCCATTTTCCCGGAAGCACGCTTCAAATTTAAAAACTTTTCTCCTATCACCCTTGTTTGCCCGGCGTGTTTTTTCCCCTCGGAAACATGAAGTACCGGAAAATGATACAAAAGTATCACCGCACGAATCTTTTTCGCTCTATCTTTGTAAACACATTTTATGATTAACCGATATGAAACACTTATTCGCATTTCTGTTCCTTCTTGGAATTACCTTTTCTCTTTCCGCCCAATCCGTCCGCGAACGTATTTTGCTGGACGACGGCTGGCAGTTTGCTTTTGGCAATGCTTCCTCACCGGAGAAAGACTTCGGCTGCGGAACGGAGTACTTCAACTATCTGACCAAGGCAGCCTCTATCCATAACGAGGGTCCTTACTCCCCCAAGTTCAATCCGGAGAAGTGGGGCGTGGACTGGAAGACGGTCAACCTTCCGCATGACTGGGTGG
>UMCL01033184.1_pt1 | contig 14877 bp, 10 predicted proteins | sample 1964221 | NCBI WGS metagenome assembly UMCL01 (sample SAMEA4835967, study PRJEB28245) | human gut metagenome | biome: gut microbiome; material: fecal sample | place: Denmark | collected 2008
CGAAAGCGACGAGATCAAAGCGGAAGAAGGCGAAGCCCCGGTCAAGCCTGAACATCGCGAGAGCGCTTTCTGGGCAAAGGTAAGACGAGGCATTGAGACGCTGATTCTGCGGCTGAGTTTCCCGCTGCTTGGAATGTTCTTCATCGCGGTCAGCACCTTTACCGTGCGACTTTTCGGCTTGCTTCCTAAGAAAGCCCTGCCGCTGGAATCCATTGCTTGGCTGATTCTCGGGGCCTACGTTGTGATCCGCACAGTCGTATTTCTGCTGCACTCACTTTCGCGCAAATACAACAGCAGCCTGGATAACTTCCTGACGTTTTCGATTTGGGGCGGTGTCGCGCTTCAGATCGTCGGTGTACTGCCTAAGTGCGTCGAATTCATGCAGACCACCAAAATTCCGCTGGGAAGCACCAACGCAACGGTTTGGTCTGTCTTCCTTTCCGGCTTCTCGATTGCCTTAGCGCTCTTTATCGCGAAGTGGATCGGTCAGTTCTTTGAGAAATGGATAAACAGCCTTCCGACCATGGAGTCCAACGTCCGCGTTGTGATCATCCGGGTAGTCAAGGTCGTTTTAGTGACGATTGCGATTCTGATCGGTCTGGCTTCCGTTGGTATTGACATCACCGTGCTTGGTGTCTTCGGCGGTGCCATCGGTGTCGGCTTAGGTTTCGGCTTACAGAAAATTGCCTCTAACTACGTCAGCGGATTCATTATTCTTCTGGATAAGAGCATCAAAATCGGAGACTTGGTGAACGTTTCCGGCGTTGAAGGTATTGTGACGGACATCAAGACGCGCTACACAGCTGTTAAGGCTTACGACGGCAGCGTAACGATTATCCCGAACGAGAATTTCGTCACCAGCAGCGTTCGCAATACCTCGTACCTGTTGGGTCCGGGACGTGCGACCGTCATGATGAGCGTTGACTACAGCGCCGACATTGATGAAGTCATTGAGCTCATGACCGATATCGTCCGAAAACAGCCGCGCGTGCTGATCAATCCGGCGCCCTACACCATTCTGACGAACTTCGGAGCCGACGGTATTGAACTGACGTCGTACTTCTGGGTTCCCGACCCCGAAAAAGGCACCGCGACTTTGAGGTCCAACATTGGTCGCGCGATGTTCCGTGAATTCAACAAGCGCAAGATCAACATTCCGTTCCAGCAGAGGGATCTGCATATCATTTCGATGCCGGAAGTGATATGCAAAGTCGAAAACGACGTTCCTGCCCCATCGAAGTCCGAAGCAAAAGCAGGAACATAACGGTTTCTAACCTCTAATCAATCTGAAAAGTCGAAGCTCAGCCCTTCGACTTTTCTTTCTTGAATCTCTAATCCTCAAGTCCAACATCTTTCAAATTTTTCCGAAATGTTTCGCAAGTTAGGCCCGTGGTTCATATTCGTCGCTACATTGTTCGTCATGAGTTTAGGTATCGCACTCGTGACTCGAGGCAATCTCGGAACCACGCCCATCAGCTCTCTGCCATTAGTGTCGTCTTATGCCAGCGGCTTAACCTTCGGTGAAACTACTTTCTTCATTAACTTGCTCTTTGTTGCTGCACAGTGGCCGCTGCTCCGAAAATCCATCAACAAGCTTCTACTTCTCTCGCAAATTCCGATCACATTCGCCTTCTCTTACTTCATCGATACATCTATGCAGATCACTGAGTTCTTGTCTTCAGATATTTATTGGAAATGTTTTGCAGTCTCGATGCTTGGAAACGTGGTTCTCGGACTCGGCGTTGCTTTAGAAGTGTTTGCCGGCGCCGCAGCGTTACCCGGGGAAGGACTCGTACTTGCGGTCAGTACGGTTCTGCACAAGCCATTTTCATCCGTCAAAATCGCCAATGACGTTATTTTGGTTTTGTTGGCTTTACTTCTTAGTTACTGCGTTTTCCACGAAATACACGGGCTGCGGGAAGGAACTGTTATTTCGGCGTTATGCGTCGGCATCTTTGTGAAATTCTGGCTTGCCGGTCTTACAAAACTTTTCAAGAGAGCGCCAGCGGACACAGAGTAACTTTTAGAGCTTTCCAGCCGCAGCGGAGATCGGAGAATTTAAATCAGGCTCGATGAGTCGGAATCGTCAGCTTCAAGGCCTTGCTGATTCTAAATATCGTTTCGAATTTAGGTGATCCTTCGGGGCTGAGCGCTCTGTACAAACACTGCTTTGAGAGACCTGTCTCCTTTGCGAGCTGAACCATTCCTTTAGCCTTCGCCATTTCGCCAAGTGCCCTTCTAACGAGTGATCCATCTCCCAGATCTTCTTCAACACAGGCCTTGAAAAAAGCTTCGGGATTGTTTTCCGTATTGATAAGGTTCCTGGATGTCAAATTCTTTGCCAAGCTTCGTAGTCACGCTTTGTACTCTTCAAGTAAGTTCCTCGTCGAAACCTTCAGCGAAAGTTTAAATGAACGCAGGCTTTCTTGATTGAACTCGGCAGCCTCTTACGCGGCTACCGACTCCAGCTGTTGAGTTTTGCATTGCATTAACCGTTGAATTTGGGACTTGAAGCTGAGTAATGAGCTAACGGGGTTTTCCTCATAGTTCGCTTTTTACTATTGACTTCCTCCCCTCCATAAATGAAGAGGATTCCTACCACTTCTCCGACAGCCTAGCTTAATGTCGAAGTTGCCTCGGCGGGTTTCTGCTTCAGCGGGATTGCCCAAAGGAGTACAGCTTGGTTTTTGCACGTTCTCCAAAAGGAGTTTCACGTGCTTGGACACAACCGTATACTCCTTCAGGTCTCACATCTCTCCACAGACTTCACTTCGGGACAGCCCGCCCCTAGATCTGAAAAGATAGAGCCAATTTAGCATAGCCAGTCCTTCGGACTGGGCCCTTATTTCACCGTCTTAATAACGGTGCTTTACGGGCCTAGCTGGTAAAAGCCTAGTAAAAACAGTCCATAGGCAAAATATCTCAAAATGATTTTCTATAAATTCGGTTACTTCACTGCCTTTTTTATCCTATAAATTCGATAGTTTGATAATCGAATTTATTGATTTAATGCGTCAAAATTTTTCGCTCAAGACTACTATATTTATATCTGTTAGAGAGCGAACATTTCGCCTTTCGTAAAGACAGAATAACTTGTGAACCAAGGTCGGAAGAAATAACCCAACCCTGCTGACAATTTTCTCGCTACTACTATGATGCAAAGAAGAAAGATTAGGCCTTGGAGCAAATTACAGAAAGAAGTGTATTTACTTGTCGATCCAAAATTAGACTTTCAGATCCATTGTGTAGCCTACCGAATGGGAAGCCAATATGGAAGTACTGACTTACCAAGGTATTGGATCACGTTAGGCAAAGAAACCATCTTCGATTATCCGAAGTACTTTATCCATTCCGAAGGCCCAAATGAAAACTCTCGTATCGCTTACGAAGCTTTATCTATCTATCCGTATAGCAGCGAAACCTCTGAGATTTCGAACATGCTTCGAGAATACATTGATACGCCTTTGTCGGAATTAATGACTAAGAGATCATTGGGGACTCACAGACATTCTTCGAGCCGCCGATAGACGAATAGGTCAAAGAAGACTGGCAGAGTTAGCAGAAATCGTCAGCAACCCAGCCGCACAAAAAATTCTGAAGCAGAGGATAAATACATACAAGGAAAAGCAGAGGAAAGCCGCTGAAGCAGACGGCTTCTGAGCCAGACTCGGAAGGACACCTAAAGAAATTAAAAGGGCGCCAGAAAATCCCTGCAGCAGGTTTTCCGACGCCCTAAAAGGAAACGCTTCTTCGCTTAGCGGACTTTGATCTTGGCGATCAGTTTGTCAGCGATTTCGGTGACAGGAACGTTTTCGTTCTGGAGATCTCCGCGGTGAGCGTATTCAACTTCACCGTTCTTCAGGCCGCGGTCACCGATCGTGACGCGATGCGGAACACCGATCAGTTCCCAGTCAGCGAACATGACCCCGGGACGCAGACCTCTGTCATCGAGGATGACGTCAATGCCGGCTTCGCGCAGACGACCGTAAAGTTCGTTTGAAGCTTTCTGAACTTCTTCACTCTTATCATATCCGACAGGACAGATAACAACAGTGAACGGAGCAATGCTGTCCGGCCAAATGATGCCCTTGTCGTCGTGGCCCTGCTCGATGGCAGCGCCCAGCAGACGAGAAATACCGATACCGTAGCAACCCATCTGAAGCAGCTGGGGCTTGCCGTTTTCGTCCAGGTAAGTCGCATTCATCGGAGCAGAATACTTGTCGCCGAGGAAGAATACGTGGCCGACTTCGATACCGCGCTGCATCTTGAGCGTACCCTTGCCGTCCGGAGAAACATCGCCTTCCACGACGTTGCGGATATCAGCAACAACATCCGGTTCTCTGAGGTCACGGCCCCAGTTCACGCCGCGGATGTGGTAGCCCTCCTCGTTGGCGCCGACAATGAAGTCGCTCATGTTGGCAACGGTTGTATCGGCAACAACGGTGACATCCTTAGGAATGCCGACAGGTCCGAGATAGCCGGGTTTAGAACCGAAGGTATCTTCAATTTCCTTGTCGGTTGCAAAGCGGAATCCGCCCTTGAGCGCTTCGAGCTTTTCAGCTTTGACTTCGTTAAGCGTATGGTCGCCTCTGAGAAGCAGAAGGACGATTTTTGCGGGCAGCGGATTACCCTTTTCGTCTTGCTGATCAACAGCCAAAACAATCGATTTAACGCTGGCTGTCAGCGGCTTGTTCAAGAGTTCGACAACCAGCTCGCACTTATCGCGGCCCGGAGTCGGGACTTTTTCTATGGTTTCTGTGGCTTCGGCGCGTTTTTCGATCAGGCAGGGAGCTTCAGCCAATTCGATATTGGCGGCGTATTCGCTGTCCGGGCAGAAAACGATCAAGTCTTCGCCGGTATCAGCGATCACCTGGAATTCCTGAGAACGAGATCCGCCGATGGAGCCGGAGTCGGCGCGCACGGCACGGTAAACCAACCCCAAGCGATCAAAGATGCGGCAGTAAGCCTCGAACATCTTGTCGTAGCTCTTGCCGGCATCTTCAGCGGAACGGTCAAAGGAGTAAGCGTCTTTCATGACAAAGTCGCGGCCGCGCATCACGCCAAAACGAGGACGACGTTCGTCACGGAACTTTGTCTGAATCTGGTAGAAGTTCACCGGGAGCTGGCGCCAGGACTTGATTTCCTGACGAGCGATATCGGTCACGACTTCTTCGCTGGTAGGCTGAAGAACAAAGTCTCTGTCGTGTCTATCTTTAAAGCGAAGCAGTTCAGCGCCGTATTTCTGCCAGCGGCCGGTTTCCTGCCAAAGCTCAGCAGGCTGAACGATCGGCATCAGAAGTTCGATGGCGCCGGCACGGTCCATTTCTTCTCGAACAATACGTTCAATCTTCTTCAAAGAACGAAGGCCCATCGGCATGTAGTTATAGACGCCGGCTGCAAGCTTACGGATCATGCCTGCGCGAAGCATCAGCTTCTGGCTAACGATTTCTGCATCTGCAGGAGCTTCTTTCTGTGTTGAAATAAAAAATTGTTTTGCTCTCATTACGAATTCTCAAAAACGAGCCGGCAGGCCGGCAGTCTACGATTAGGTTCGGATCTTATGACTTCTTTTCCTGCCTCTATATAATGGGCAGACACAAATAAGTTATTTTAAAGTTTTTATGCTTGATCAACATGGATACCGACCAAACGTCGGGATTATTTTGACCAATCCTCTCAAACAAGTTTTTTGGGGGAAACGTTTGGGTCAGCATTCCTGGCAATTTCCTCAGGGCGGTATCAACCGCGGGGAATCGCCTCGCGAAGCCATGTTCAGAGAGCTTTGGGAGGAACTTGGCCTCTTCGAAAACCAAGTTCGTATCATCAGCCGCACCGAAGACTGGCTGCGCTATGACGTTCCCGACCGCTGGATTCGCCGCGACCTTCGCGGCATCTACAAAGGCCAAAAGCAGATTTGGTTCCTCTTGGAGTTTCTCGGTAAAAACAAAGATATCAACTTGAAAGCCACCAGCCATCCGGAATTTGAGGCCTGGAAGTGGAATGACTATTGGGTTCCGCTGAGTCAAGTAATCGACTTCAAACGCGGTGTTTATAAAGAAGCGTTGAAAGAGTTAGCTCCTGCCCTCTTTACCGACAAGAAACACCTTGTTCCGCCTGCAGGATGGGAAAAAGCGGAAGGTCCGGGACACTTCCGCCTTTATAAATAATCGTCTTTACGAGGTCACTTATTCATCACAACCATGTTGTCCTGATGAATTAGTTCTCTTTGTTCTAAGTAGCCTAGTTCTTCTACTACTTCATCGCTGTGCAGCCCCATGATTCGACGAGACTCATCGGAACCGTAGTTAATCATGCCGCGGCAGATTTCTTTGTCGTTTTGATCCACGACCTGAATGATTTCGCCGCGCAGGAAGTCTCCGATCACTGCTTTAACACCAACCGGCAGCAGGCTCTTACCTTTACGAACAGCTTCGACGGCGCCCTCGTCGATAACGAGTTTGCCCTTCAGCTGCAAATGGTCGGCCATCCACTGGCTGCGTGCTGACATCGGTTTGCGATCGGTCTTCAGAAGCGTTCCGATGGATTCTCCCTGAGCTAAACGAACTAAAACATCAGGAATGCGTCCGCTGGCAATAACGGTAGACGCACCGCTGCGGGCCGCGCGTTTCGCAGCCAGTACTTTTGTCTGCATACCGCCCTTACCGATGGAAGAACCGGCGCCTCCGGCCATCGCTTCATAGATCGGATCTCCGGCTTCGCCGACTTCTACTAATTTCGCTTCCGGGTTGGATCGGGGATCGGCGGTGAAGAGACCGATCTGATCGGTCAAGATCACTAAGACGTCGGCATCGATTAAGTTCGTGACCAGCGCACCTAATGTATCGTTGTCGCCGACTTTAATTTCGTTGGTTACGACGGTGTCGTTCTCGTTAATGATCGGAACAACTTTGAGGTCCAATAGCGTTGTGAGTGTCTGGCGAGCGTTTAAGTAACGTTCACGGTCTGCAAGGTCAGCATGCGTCAACAAGATCTGAGCCGTACGAATGTCGTAACGCTCGAAGCTTTTTTCGTAGGCTTCCACAATACCCATTTGTCCGACAGCGGCTGCGGCCTGGAGTTCGTGCATTTTTTTCGGTCGTTTGGTCCAGCCGAGACGAGCCATTCCTTCTGCGACGGCACCGGAGCTGACCCAAACAACCTGTTTGCCCATTTCTTGGAGCTTAGCGATCTGAGCTGTCCAGCGCGCAATTGCTTCTGTATCTACTCCGTGACCTTCGTTTGTTACTAAAGAAGAGCCGACTTTTACGACAATTCTTTTTGCATCGTTCCAAATCTTGAGGTTTTCTTCCATCTTATTTCTTCCGATCTTTTTTGACAGCAACCGTCTTTCCCAACGAGACAAAACTTCACGGCCCTTTTTAGACGTTAAACGGGACTCTGAATATGTAGCTCTTCAGTATATCCAAATTCAGTTAGGACAAATTGCCTCTCGAACTGCTGTTGAAGGTAGACAGAAAATTATGACAAACATCACACTTTCAAGCGAGTCTATCAATTCATATAAAGGATAATTTCTATATCTTTTGTCCAAAAATACCTAATTTAGCTATTTACTTTACCCCTCTCAACCCTTGTATAAAACGAGGGTTAGCAAAATCTCGAGGGATAACAAAATGAATCAAAAATTTAAGGTAGCTTTACTTTCTTCAATGGTTTTAGCTGCTTGCTCTGTCAATGCACAAAATCTCGTTGTTAACGGGGGAAACTATTCATCTAATGACCCTATTTCAGTTGCGGTCGATATTTCGCAGGGAAACGAGTACGGAATCGAACTTTTTAACGGTGCGACCGTCACGTTAGACGGCCCTTCCATCTCGATCTCTCTCACGGGAGCAAGCAATACTGACTGGATTGAAGGCGTAGAAAGTCGCGGAGCTTCAAGTCTCTTAAATTTAGGCGGAGCTCAAACTAAGAATATCAATGTGTCTGTCAACGTGGACAGCAGCAAACCCGCCGTTGGCTTATTTGCGCTTAGGGAAGGAAAGATAACCTTAAACGGCGAGAATTTAAACATCAATGTACATTCCACCGAGGGTCAGGCCTCAGGAATTTATGTACAAAACAGTACTACAAGTGAAACGGAGGGAGACAGGAAGGCCAGCGTGATTATTGATGCAAAAAATACTGTGATAAATGCCACATCCGACAATGCAGAGTCACACGGCATCGTCGCCATATCTCAGGGGGTTTTACGTGCCAACGGCAATATTGAAATAAACGCAGACAAGGTCATTGTGGCCAGGGGAGACTCAACAGTACGAATTAACGAATCCGGCACTAATACCGTAGTTCTAAACGGAGATATTGATTTCAATTACAGTAATGGCACTTCTCAAACTAAAATTGATGCGGATGTCTTGGTAAATCTTACCGGCGCTTCTTCTCAGTGGACAGGCAATGTTCTAAGAAGTCACGACGTAGAACCAGCGGACGATAGAGCCCAGGTCACAGGATTCAAACTGATAGTTGCCGACAACGCCCAGTGGAATCCAACGATCATAACTAGGGACGATACAGCAGGTGTCGTCCCTATAGCAGTAAATTCTCTCACGCTTAACGATGGCATCATCAACATCACAAAAGCGGATCAAAAAGTAGCGATTGAAACTCTGCAAGGTTCTGGTGGTACTGTGAATGTCGCTGCAACAACTAACGGAACTACCATTACTTCAGCGCAGTTACAAGTTACCAACGAAGTGACGGGGGCTCCGCATCTTACGGTTAACGCCGTTGGCCTGACTTCTGATCAAATTACGAATCAGAAAGAAGCCATGGAATCCTTCTATGCAAGCGCGCTTAACCTCGCAGAAGGTTCCGACGCTACCGCAACACTTAACATTGTAGAAGGTGGAGCTGCCGGCGCTTTGACAGCTGAAGTTGCGAAGGACGGTTCTATGGTCGTGAAAGAAGCTCAGAACACGGTCAACTCCTCCCTTATTGACATTGCTGCGTCTAATTACCTCTTCTTCCGTTCTCAGATGAACGACGTTTCCGCTCGTTTGGGCGACCTTCGCTCTATGCCGAAAACAGCCGGTGCGTGGGTACGTTACTACGGCGGCAAGAACAAGTATTCCAGCGGCAACATGAGCGAAAAATACAATACCGTTCAGTTAGGCGGTGATGGATTCATCAACGACAACTTCTACCTCGGCGGTACTTTCTCTTATACCCACGGTGACGGAGACCTTAGAAACGGTTCTACAGACGACAAGAACTTCAATTTCGGCATCTACGGCGGCTGGCTCGGTGATTCCGGTCAGTTCGTTGACGTGATCATCAAACGCCATCGTGTGAAGAGCGATTTCAGTCTTTACAACACAATGGGACGCAACTCCGGTTCCTTCCACAACTGGGGAACTTCTGCATCCGTCGAAGCCGGCTGGAGACTGCAGTGCCCGGATACCGGTTTCTATGTCGAACCTCAGGCTGAATTGCAGTTCGGTCGTTTAGATTCTGTCGACTATAAGACCAACAAGGGCGTTAAGGTTGAACAGGACGGCATCGACTCCTTCGTCGGCAGAGCCGGTGTTGCTGTCGGCTACACCTTCCCGGAAAACAAAGGTAATGCGTACGCTAAGGCATCTGTCCTCCACGACTGGAAAGGCGAAGTGAAGTCCACCTTCTCCTCCAACGGTGCAAAACGCACTTACAGAGATGACCTTGGCGGAACATGGGGCGAATTCGCTGTCGGCGGTACGTTTAACCCGACCAAGAACATTTCTGCTTATGGTCAGGTCAAGACATCCGCAGGCTCTCCTGTCCGCAATCCGTGGCAGGTCAGCATCGGCGTAAGATACAGCTTCTAATCTCTGTTAGCTCATTAAAACCGATTCCCTTTCCTGGAGAAGATTAGGAAAGGGAATAAAAGAAAACCGTCGGAAGTTCTAGCTTTCGGCGGTTTCTTTTTTGCGATTAGCTTACTTTTGTTCGCTTTCTTCAGGCTCTCCGCCTTCGGGCGGGAAGACTTCTTCATCTTCATCAAAGCGGACGTCCGATTCGCTTTCTTTGATCAGCTGTCTGCGCTGTTCGTGAATATCTTCAGCAATTGCCTTGACTAAAGCTTCAGTGCCTTCACGTGTTACGGCGGAAATCGCAAACATCGGAACATCTGTACCGAATGCTTCACGGTACTTGTCTACAACGGCGGCTCGGTCTTCCTCCGGAACCAAGTCCATCTTGTTGAGAACAACCCAGCGCGGCTTTTCTGCTAAGGCCGGATCGAACTTTCTCAGTTCTTCAACGATGGCGCGAGCAGCTGCGATAGGATCTTCTTCTGTATCGAGAGGAGCCACGTCAATGACGTGAAGCAGCAAGCTGGTTCTGGATAAATGACGCAGGAACTGATGTCCCAAACCGGCGCCTTCGGAAGCGCCCTCGATCAGACCCGGAATATCGGCAATCACAAAGCTGGATTCAGGACCCGCACGGACAACACCAAGGTGCGGATGCAATGTTGTAAAGGGATAGTCGGCGATTCTGGGTTTGGCATTAGAAACCGCAGAAATCAGTGTGGACTTGCCGGCATTCGGAAGACCTAAAAGACCAACGTCAGCCAAAACTCTCAGCTCAAGCTTGAGTGTTCTTTCCTGACCAGGTTCTCCAGGGGTGCATTGACGAGGAGCTCGGTTGGTAGAGGTCTTAAAGTGCAGATTGCCCAAACCGCCCTTACCGCCTTTGGCAAGGAGCGCTTTTTCACCGTTCTTATCCAAGTCGGCAATCGTTTCACCGGTATCCAAGTCGGTAATCACTGTTCCGACCGGAACACGAAGTTCGATGTCGGGAGCGCCTCTGCCATAACAGTCACTGCCGCGGCCGTTTTCGCCGTTCTTAGCCTGGAATTTACGTGTGTAGCGATAGTCGATCAGAGTATTTAGGTTTCTGTCGGCAACGGCATAAATAGAGCCGCCGCGGCCGCCGTCTCCGCCGTCAGGGCCGCCTTTAGGAATAAATTTTTCGCGTCGGAAAGAAGCTACGCCGTTTCCGCCTTTACCCGCAAAAACTTCAATTTTCGCTTCATCTACAAATTTCATTTTTATTTCCTGTCCGAAAGGGCTTATTAGGTACGGAGTTGATGATAGCCGTTTGACTTCCTCCCCTCCATAAATGAAGAGGATTCCTACCACTTCTCCGACAGCCTAGCTTAATGTCGAAGTTGCCTCGGCGGGTTTCTGCTTCAGCGGGATTGCCCAAAGGAGTACAGCTTGGTTTTTGCACGTTCTCCAAAAGGAGTTTTACGTGCTTGGACACAACCGTATACTCCTTCAGGTCTCACATCTCTCCACAGACTTCACTTCGGGACAGCCCGCCCCTAGATCTGAAAAGATAGAGCCAGTTTAGCATAGCCAGTCCTTCGGACTAGGCCCTTATATCACCGTCATAAATGACGGTGTTTTACGGGCATAGCTGATAAAAAAATCAGCGCCCCGTTCCCTGCTAGGAATGGGGCGCTTCTTTGTTTGATTCGCGGTCTAATTAAGCAACCGGAACAACGTTAACGTAGTGACGGTTCAGACGTCCGTGAACAACGAACTCGACCTTACCGGCAACTTTAGCAAACAAAGTGTGGTCACGGCCCATACCGACATTTTCACCGGCATGGAATGTGGTACCGCGCTGACGAACAATGATAGCGCCCGGCTGAATCATTTCAGAGCCGAAAACTTTAACGCCAAGACGTTGTGCGTTGGAATCGCGGCCGTTACGTGTAGATCCGCCGCCTTTCTTATGTGCCATTTCAAATACCTCTTATTTAAAAATCCAATTAGGCCGAAATCTCATCAATCTTGAGTTCGGTGTAGTTCTGACGGTGACCAGCACTCTTCATGGAGTGTTTACGACGACGGAACTTGAAAATACGAACTTTTTCATGACGTCCTTCAGACAGGACTGTGGCAGTAACAAAAGCGCCGGGAATCGTCGGATTACCAAGCTTAAGGCCTTCGTCGTTCTTAACAGCGAGGACTTCCACGAGTTTGATCTGGGAGCCAACGTCACCCGGGAGGGTTTCGACCTTAACCTTGTCGCCAACAGCAACAGTGTACTGTTTGCCGCCGGTTTTAATAATTGCGTACATGTATATACCTTTAACACTTCAATGCAGTCTGCGTCCTGCTGAAGCCTTTTTGTTTGCTCAAATAACTTAACGCGCAGAGTGCGGGATTATGCTCGAAAAATTTCGTATAGTCAAACGATTAAAGATGTTTTTTTATTTTTCTCAAAGCCAAACGTAGTTTTGCTTTGAATTCTCAGAAAAATCTCGTTTTTGTGTCTTTTAGTATCAGCAATCACAGAAAAATAGTTAATATTTGACTTTGTTTTATTTAGCACCCATAGGAATTTTCAATGAGTCAAGTAGCAGTCGCCGTTCAGAGAATCATCGCCCCGATTTCGGAAGATTTACTCGCCGTGGATCGGGAAGTTATTGATGATCTTCAGAGTGACATTCCGCTGATTAAAAAGATAAGCGACTACATCGTTACAGCCGGCGGCAAACGGATGCGTCCGATCGTCTTAATGCTCATTGCCCGCGCACTTGGTTACCAGGGAAAAGAACACATCTTCTTTGCCACGATGATTGAGTATGTGCATACAGCCAGCCTTCTGCACGACGATGTCGTTGACGAGAGCGACTTAAGACGCGGCAAGCCCACTGCAGGCTTTAAATGGGGAAATGCAGCAGCGATCTTAACCGGCGACTTTATGTATTCTCGTGCCTTCCAATTAATGGTGCGCACTCAGAACCTGCGCATTTGCGAAATCGTGGCCGGCGCCGTGAACCGAGTTTCCGAAGGCGAAGTCATTCAGCTCCTCAACATTCATGACACAACTTTAGACGAAGCTCGTTATTTTGACGTCATTGAAAGAAAGACCGGTGTTCTTTTTGAGGCCGCCGCCCGCATGGCCTCCGTCGTTGCCGGCGCCTCTAAAGAAGTAGAAGACAAAATGGCCGAATACGCCCTTTGTCTTGGCCGAGCCTTCCAAATTATTGATGACGTGCTCGACTACACAGGCACTAAGGACAATATCGGCAAGAATTTGGGCACCGACCTTCGCGAAGGAAAAATGACGATGCCTCTTATCTACGCTTTGAGACATTGTTCCGAAGAAGATGCAAAGATTATTCGCACTGCTGTCAGCAGCAACGATCCGGACTTAGAAAGCGTAACCCGCGTCATTCTTGCCTCCGGAGCCATCGATGCCTGCATTGAAACTGCCAAAAAAGAAGTTTCTCGAGGAATTGATGCATTAAATTGCTTACCGACTAGCGCATTTAAAAATTCTCTGATAGAATTGCTTTCCTTGACAGTTGAGAGAGATCGGTAGGTCGCTCGAAACGCAAGAATCGGAGTGTAGCTCAGCCTGGTAGAGCACTGCGTTCGGGACGCAGGGGTCGGAGGTTCGAATCCTCTCACTCCGACCATTTTTTTTGCCAAGATCATTCATAAAGCAACAAATTTTTCTTTATTTTCAATACGTTGTTGCTTATTTCTCTTCTTTCTATCCTAAGAAATCCCAAAGAGTCCCAACAAACCAAAGACGGTTTTGAGGGGCTTTTTGCGGGGCTACTATTTCGCTATTGAGGGGCTGTTACTCTCTAATGAAGCAGGAGCCATCATGCCAAGACGTTTAAAAGAGAAAACTTGGTTAGAAATTTTAAATGAGGCCAAAAGTAAACGAAGGACGACCATAGGCGGGATCCCGGGTTGGAAGGCTGATTTTTCATACTTCAATAAGAATCAGAAGCCCTTGTTTGGAGTCAGATTCTTCATCGAATACACAAATTCCGAAAGAATTCGAACTACCTTTTATTTTCCGGCTGGGACTACTATGAAAGCCGCGCGACAACTGGCGCTTGAAGCCAGATCCAAAATAGAACGTGGAATTGACATTCAAAAAGTTAGACTTGAGGAAAAGAAATCGCTAAAAATTGTTGCAAGCACCGAAGACACTACAACAAAACAATCTTATCTTTTCGAAAATGTCTTCGAGGAATGGGTTGTCTTTTCAAAAAAAAACGGTAAATGGAGATTCAACGAAAAAGGTGAGATTCAAGCCAGAAGATTGGGAAACAAACATATCCTGCCGGTCTTGGGACAACTTCATATTCCGGAGATTCAACCTATTGATCTGGCCAATATCCTCAACCCGCTTTACCTCAATCATTCCGCTACCGGTGAAAACGTTTATACGCTCATCAGGTCCATCTTCAGGTTTGCTCTGGCCTCACACCGCTTTGGCCTAAAAAACTCACCAATTGGTGAAGAATTATCTGCACTTACAGAAGTTGCCAAGAAACATAAACAAAGCGAAGAGCATTTCCCTGCGCTTCCGTTTGCGCAATTACCTGAATTCATAAAAGCACTACTCTCTCTTCACTCCTCTAGTTCACTGGCGCTTGCTTTTTCTATCCTCACGGTTACTCGCGGAAAAGCTTTCAGAGAAGCAAAGTGGTCAGACATAGACTTCGAGAATGCAGTTTGGAACATCAGCATCTCAAGTGATAAAAGAAAGGAAAAATATAGAAATCGGACTGTCTACTTAAGTAGACAGGCTCTGGATTTCCTGACAAGAATTCCTCCTACTTCACCTTACATTTTTAGTTCCGGATATACCGCGAAACCGCTCGTCGACAGCTCCATTTGTAGATGTATTCAGAATATGCATCTTTCTAAATTTAACATGGACGGAATTGGATGGGTAGATCCTCTGACCATAGGAAAAGACGGACGGCCAAGGATGATTACTCAGCATGGCACTGCTCGGGCCGGCTTCCATACTTGGGCGTGCGACGACTCATTAGGAAATAATCTAAAGTTTGATGAGAGTGATTTCTCTCAAGTATGCGAACGGTCTTCG
>UMCL01035356.1_pt1 | contig 14562 bp, 6 predicted proteins | sample 1964221 | NCBI WGS metagenome assembly UMCL01 (sample SAMEA4835967, study PRJEB28245) | human gut metagenome | biome: gut microbiome; material: fecal sample | place: Denmark | collected 2008
CTTATTTCTATGATATCCGGAAGTTCGAGAAAGCAAAAAGCTAAAGCACTAACATTAGATAAATCAAATCTTTAACTAAAGAACCTATGACTCTAATCAAATCTATCTCTGGAATCCGCGGAACTATCGGCGGAGGAGCGGGAGAAGGACTGAACCCGCTTGACATTGTAAAATTCACCTCGGCTTATGCTACTTTGATTCGTAGAACCTGCAAGGCAAAGAGTAATAAGATTGTTGTGGGACGTGATGCCCGCATTTCCGGTGAAATGGTAAAAAACGTAGTAGTCGGCACATTGATGGGAATGGGCTGGGATGTAGTAGACATTGATCTTGCTTCTACCCCGACCACAGAACTTGCTGTAACAATGGAAGGCGCCTGTGGCGGTATTATCCTGACAGCTTCTCATAACCCGAAACAGTGGAACGCACTGAAATTGCTGAATGAACATGGTGAATTTCTGAATGCAGCCGAAGGCAACGAAGTACTTCGTATTGCTGAAGCTGAAGAATTTGACTATGCCGATGTCGACCATCTGGGATCTTACCGCAAAGACCTGACTTATAATCAGAAACATATCGACAGTGTATTGGCTCTCGACCTGGTAGATGTAGAAGCTATCAAGAAAGCCAATTTCCGTGTAGCGATTGACTGTGTGAACTCTGTAGGCGGTATCATTCTCCCTGAACTTCTTGAACGTTTGGGTGTGAAACATGTAGAAAAACTCTACTGTGAACCTACCGGCAATTTCCAACACAACCCCGAACCGCTTGAAAAGAACCTCGGTGACATCATGAACTTAATGAAAGGTGGAAAGGCCGATGTAGCTTTTGTTGTAGACCCCGATGTTGACCGTCTGGCAATGATCTGCGAGAATGGCGTAATGTACGGTGAAGAATATACACTGGTTACTGTTGCCGACTATGTACTGAAACATACCCCCGGTAACACTGTTTCTAATTTGAGCTCTACTCGTGCTTTGCGTGATGTAACTCGCAAGTATGGAATGGAATACAGCGCTTCTGCCGTAGGCGAAGTAAATGTTGTAACGAAGATGAAAGCAACCAATGCCGTTATCGGCGGTGAGGGAAATGGTGGAGTAATTTATCCTGCTAGTCACTACGGACGTGATGCATTGGTAGGCATCGCATTATTCCTTAGCCATCTGGCTCACGAAGGAAAAAAGGTTAGCGAGCTCCGTGCTACTTATCCTCCTTACTTCATTGCTAAAAACCGTGTAGACTTGACTCCGGAAATCGATGTAGATGCTATCCTTGCCAAAGTGAAGGAAATCTATAAGAACGAAGAAATCAACGATATCGACGGTGTGAAAATAGACTTTGCCGACAAATGGGTGCATTTGCGCAAGAGTAATACAGAACCGATCATCCGTGTGTATAGTGAAGCTTCTACTATGGAAGCTGCCGAGGAAATCGGTCAGAAGATAATGGATGTGATTAATGAATTAGCAAAATAATATCCTGTAAAATAGGATTTTATTTATAACATTTGAGTCTCGTATATCATAAAGATAACTGAATAAGTTGTCTCATTGATATACGAGACTTTTTATTAGGATGATATCCACTGAATAATGATAGTTACTCTTCTCCTTGAGTATTAACAATAAAGTTTCTTTTGATTAAGTCTAAACTTCCTTTCGTCCAATAGTAAACTTCTCTTTTGTTATTTACAAACTTAAAATGCAAGCTTCATTTTTATAAATGCAAGTTTTGTTTTTAAAAACGGAACCTTTGTTTTTATAAATGAAGCTTGCATTTATAGATTGGAAGGGATGAAAAGCAACTTTACTGTTAATAAAAAGAAAGTTTGGACTTAATCAAGAGCAACTTTTCTATTAATAGATTACATGAGAAGTAAGCAGTATTGAGAGGAAACTAATCTATATAGCTTACTTCTCTACTTCGTTAGAATAGATACGCCACAAGAATATCAATTGATATACAAAACTTTATAGGTCTTATATCAATGATAAACACATGGCTTAATTATACAGAATTGATATATGAAAAGCACAATTGAGGGAAAATTGTAGTATATTTGTACTGTTCTTTGAGGCGTCTTTATTATTAAGGAAGCGTTTAGTGCTTTTTCTCAAGTGCGAATCTGGACAATTCGAGCTGTGTTGAGGAAATAAACAAAACGTTCTTCCTTTGGTTTGTATGTTGCATCTAGGTACTGATATACAGTCAAGGGCGTGAGCTGTTTTTGCTTGTATCCAACACAGAGGTAGTTCAGAACCTGCACTTGGATATAAGTTTAGCGGTCTCGCGCTTCTTTTGTGTATACACTTCTGTTGAGACTAGGAAGGAACTAATAAATTGAAAAACATACAAACAGTACAAGTGTTGCCAGTAATGTTGCTAATGTCCGTAACAGTATCAGCAAGAGACCTAACAGGTTTTGAACAGCTTATTGATAAACGTACGACATGAAAATAAAACTGATTGCATTATTTATAATGATGGGATCGTTGGCTGCCGTAGCTGATAATGATACTTATTTCTTTTCAAAAGTAGATTATGGTTCAGTGTTCGTTGTTCAAACAGCCGATGGATTCTTGTATCAGATAATTTTAATTGGCAGGATTTTTTTCCGGTGTGGGGTGGTGAGACGGAGGCAAAGATTGGCTGTTTCGCGGATGGGAATTGGCAAGAATGAAAGAGGCGGAATCCTTGGATTGTGCGAATTAGTAGTGAAGTAGTTGCTGAAAAATAGAGGTACTTGATAAAATAGAGTTGCATTTTCCGTATAAAAACGTATCTTTGTGTAAAGAGAATTAAAGACATCGATTATTAATGGCTATTTTCTTTCGCACTACGAAACAGAACATATAAGCGATTGCCTGATATTTAATAGATGATATTAATGATTAACACAATGAAAATACGCTTGATTTTGTCTTTTGTTTTATTGATTTATTCATTGGTCTGTCAAGCAGATGGCGGTAAAGATTCATATATCTTCCGGAAAGTAGATTATCAGCAAGGATTATCCAATAGTGCTGTGCTTTGTCTTTTTCAAGACAATACAGGGTTGATGTGGTTTGGTACATACGATGGTGTCAATTGTTATGATGGCCGAAACATGGAAGTTTTTCGTTCTGATTTTTCAGCCCCCAAAGCTTTGAGTAATAATGTAATCCATTCTATTCAGCAGGCAGATAATAATTGTTTGTGGATTTCTACACATTTGGGTATCAATCGTCTTTCACAGGATTCGCGGCAAGTTGTCGGATATTATGACTTTACAGATGATTATTATCTACATTCCAATTCTAAAGGAAACACATGGGTGGTGAGTCATGGTGGAATTTTCTACTATAATACATCTTATAAACGATTTGTACAGATTAAGAATCTGAAAGTACCCGTAGAAGATATGGATAAACGGGCATTCGTAACGGATGATGGTGTTTTGTGGATTTTCACTCAACAAACAGGGGAGCTGTTACAGGTTTCGCAGGATGCTTTTGATTGTGACACATTATCAATTCATTCAACTGTTTCATCTACTGATTTTCATGCGAAACCTATTGAAGATGTCTTTTATCAGAATGGCGTTCTTTGTTTTATCGATAGTGAGCATGATCTTTATGTTTATGATATTTCCCGACAATCTAAAATTTATATTCGTAACCTTTCTTCATTAGTGCAGAAGAATGGAACTATTGCAGGAATAGCCCTTTTCTATGAAGATATTATTATTGGTTTTCGAACGAATGGGTTAGTCCGTCTCCGTACTTCACAAAAATATAAAGAAGAAGTGGTCGACCGGAATGTACGTATATATAGTATTTATCGAGATCCTCATCAGAATGTCTTATGGGTTGCTTCGGACGGACAAGGAACGATTATGTATGCTAAGAAATATTCTATTGCCACCAATTTGATGCTCAATCAACTGTCATCTAACTTAAGCAGGCAGGTACGTTCTGTTATGACAGACGATAGTGGTGGACTATGGTTCGGGACGAAAGGTGATGGACTGCTGCATATACCGGATTATCGTGAGAATGAGGAGGCTTCTGCCGTTACAGTTTACTCTCCTGAAGGAAAGCAAAATGTTGTGTCTTATATACGATGGAATAAAGAATTTCCTGTTTATAAATTGGTTCAAAGCCGTTATATGGATGGCTTTTGGATAGGATCTGGAGATCCGGGACTATTTTACTATTCTTTTGAAGACAAAGCTTTGCATTCTGTGGAGAATCTGCCGGCACAACCCACCGAGATACATGGCATTTATGAGGAAAATGATAGTGTACTTTATGTGGTGACAGCCGGTTCCGGTTTTCATAAATTAATACTTGAGAAGCAGGCAGGTACCATTCGTTTCAAGTCGCAGAAAAGTTATCATTTTTTTCACGGTCAGCGAGAAATTACGATGTTCTATCCAATGTTGCCCGAAGGGGATTCTATTTTGTGGCTTGGCAGTCGGGAGAAAGGACTCGTACGGTTTGATAAGCGGACTGAAGAATATAAAGTGATTTCTTTGAAAGAAATGCTTCATAAGTCGGTAGACGATGTGCTCAGCCTGTATCGGACCAAAGAAGGGTTGTTATATGTAGGGACAACATCAGGATTGGTATGTTTGAATTCTAATGGCAAACAGATGAAAGCTACCTATATCGGACGGGAGCAAGGTTTGCTCAATGATATGATTCATGGTGTACTTGAAGATGAGAACGGACTCTTATGGCTTGGTACGAATCGGGGGCTGATTAAATATAATCCGATAAATGGCTCATCACATGCCTACTTTTACAGTGCAGGTGTTCAAATCGGTGAGTTTAGTGATGATGCTTATTACATGTGTCCATATACACAGGAGCTTTTTTTCGGTGGGATTGACGGGTTGCTTTATTTGGATAAAGAGGTGCAGGCTGCTCCGGAATTTTATCCGGATATTTTGTTACGTAAGTTGACTGTTGGACATACGCAAGTGGTTCAGGGGGATGGAGATTACTATACAGACGATGGTAAGGCATTACAGTTGAAGGGGACGGAGGTTTCATTTGCACTTTCTTTTGTTGTTCCGGATTTTTTATCAGGAGAAGATATAGAATATTCTTACCAGTTGGAAGGATATGATAAGGATTGGACCTCTTTTAGTAGTATTAATGAAGCCTCATATACAGGAGTGCCGGCAGGTGATTATATCTTTAAGGTACGCTATAAGAGGGATGTATTTGATACAGAATATCGGCATTTTTCTATTCCGGTATATATCCTTTCTCCCTGGTATCGATCGGTGGCGGCTTATTTTGTTTATTTGATCATTTTTTTGTTGTTGTTAGGGTACGTGATATATTTGCTACGTAAAAACTACCTTCAGGAACGGATGATGAAAACACTGATGGGGACAGAAAGTTGCCGGAAATCCGAGACTGTATATACAAACCGTAGGATGCTTGAAGATTTTACTCTTATTTATAATTATTGTGACCAATTGCGTGCAGAGAATCTTTCTTATGAGCAATGTCTTGAGAAAGTGTCACTGATACGCGAAACTGTGATGAGCGCACTTCTTAATCCTGACGCTCTGTTTTTGGAAGAACTTAAACAATTCTTTCCGGATCGGTTTATTGTTTCTGCGCGTATGAGTATACAGGGAGTTTCTCAAGAGGTGTTGCGTACGTTGGAAGAACAAGGGATTGATCATTCTTCTATATCGTCAATGATTCCGGAACACTTAACATTTCCAGTTTACAAGAATGCGTTATACAGTATTCTTTATTGCTGCTATCTCCGGATTACTGAAATGAAGGGTACTCATGGCGTAATAGTAGAAATGTCAGAACAGGATGGTAAGATGCAGCTACATTTTTCTTCTAAAGATGCTACTGCGAAAGCGTTGTATGAATATCTTTCAGATAAAGCTTCTTCAGTGACGGAGAAAGATTCCGATCATGTGTTTGTTGTGCATTTACTTTTAGGTTTTGTACGGTCAGCTTTGGAACGTATTCATGCCGTTCTTCGTTATGATGATGATGAGAGTGGTAGTCGGTTGACGATTATCTTTGAACCGGCGGTCTTGACAGTAGCAGGTGAACAAGGGAAAAAAACTGTGCTTTTGTTGGAAGACAGAGATGAAATGACTTGGTTGATTAGTAATTTCCTGGCTGATGAATACGTGGTTCATCAAGTAAAGAGTGTGCAGCTTGCTTTTGACGAAATTCGTCGGTCGGCTCCGGCTCTATTATTAGTGGATATGACAATGTATGCCAATGCTGAAAGTACTTTTATGGAGTATGTTAGCCGGAATCGTACTCTGCTTTCAAAGACAGCTTTTATTCCATTGTTAACCTGGAAAGTTGGTTCGGCCATTCAGCGGGAACTGATCTTGTGGTCTGATTCTTATATTGTACTTCCTTATGATATATTATTCTTGCGGGAAGTTGTCCATAATGCTATTTATGGAAAGCGGGAAGCGAAGCAGATATATATGGAGGAACTGGGAGATTTGGCGGGACAGATTGTCTGTACAACTACCGAACAAGCTGATTTTATTCGTAAATTGTTAAAGGTGATTGAAGAAAACCTGGACAAGGAAGAACTGGGCTCAACGTTGATCGCTGATCGTATGGCAATGAGTTCCCGTCAGTTCTATCGTAAATTCAAGGAAATTTCCAATACTGCTCCCGGTGATTTAATAAAGAGTTACCGTATGGAAAAGGCAGCCCGCCTGTTACTTGATGAAGAACTTTCTATTCAAGATGTTATTATGGAGGTCGGTATTTCCAGCCGGTCTTATTTTTATAAAGAGTTTACCCGTCGGTTCGGGATGACACCGAAAGATTATCGGGAACAGCGAAAGGTATGCTGATTGTCAGGTTAAATTCTTTCGTATAGGTGATTAGTTGGGAAACATTATTATTTATTTGTTTGTCACAACCTTGTGCTCTAAATTCCTTTTGTCGATTTTATTGTATTGATTATTAGTGTGTTAATCTGTGCTCTAATTTACCATTCTGTGCTTTAGATATGTGTCTTTATTTTGCCGTTTTTTTGGCAAGGTAGAGCATTGGACTTTTATTCGAATAGCCTTTATTTGCAACAATCTTTTTAAAGGGAATTAACCTTATTACTAATCAAATTTAAAGGAATTATGAATGAAAAACTAAAGTATCTTACCTTATTTGTAATAGGTATGATGTTGAGTTTGGGCATGAATGCTCAATCTGTAAAATCAATCTCCGGTACGGTAACCGATGATCAGGGAGAGGCGGTTATCAGTGGTACGGGGAAAGTTAAAAACGGTAGTACAGGAACAATCACTGACATTAACGGTAAATACACTCTCTCTGTTCCTTCCAATGCCACCTTGGTGTTTTCGTATATTGGTTATATCACACAAGAATTTAAAGTCTCGGAATTAAAGAGTAATGTTCTGAACGTAGTTCTGCAATCGGATACGAAAGCACTGGACGAAGTAGTCGTTGTAGGTTATGGTACCATGCGCAAATCAGACTTGACGGGTTCCATTTCCACAGCCAAAGGTAAAGACATGCTGAAAGCACAATCATTCAATGCGCTTGACGGATTGAAGGGTAAAGTGGCCGGTGTGAATATCTTCTCTAATACCGGTCAGCCGGGTGGAGAATCACGTGTCATCATTCGTGGTATTTCTACTATCAACGCGTCGGCATCACCGCTGTACGTAGTAGATGGAGTGGTGATGTCAAACTTCGAATTGCTTAATCCGAATGATATCGAATCTATCGAAGTATTGAAAGATGCTTCCTCTGCTGCCATCTATGGTGCCCGTGGTGCGAATGGTGTTATCATGGTGACTACCAAGCGCGGTAATGCAGGAAAAGGAGTCCATGTTTCCTATGATGGTTCATTGTCTATCGGTAAGATGGCTAGAAAAATAGATGTAATGGATGCTAACGAATGGATGTCTACCTTCAAGCAGGGATTGGAAAATGCCAACGAATTTCAAGGCAAGAACTTCACAACTGATCTGTCACAGATATTCACAGACGAACGTTTGTTCAATGCAGACGGTTCTCCGAAATATAATACCAACTGGCAGGATGAAGCATCCCGCACTGCCATCTCTCATAACCATCAGATCAGTATCCAACGTACAGGAGAAGGATCTTCTATCGGAGCATTCATCAATTATACCGATCAACAGGGTATTTTGTTGAATTCTTACTTCAAACGTATCAATGCAAAATTGGCGTATGATGACAAACCGACTGATTGGCTGTCTACTTCCGTTAATTTATTAGTAAATCATACTTGGGGTAATAGAACTTCTGATAACCCTTACGGACAAGGCGCATTGCGTACGATGATCGAACAGTTGCCTTTCTTACCGGTTAAGCTGGATGGTGAATATACGCAGACGAACATTATTAATACAAGCTCTATTCTCAATAATCAGACTGATCCTAATAGCGGAAAACAAGGATTCAGCCCGGAAGGTGTAGGTAATCCCGTTGAGTTGCTCGAACGGATGCAGGCTATGCAATATCGTACGCAGATTTTTGGTAATGCTGCTTTGACTTTCCATCTCATGAAAGGATTGGATTTGAAGACCCAGTTCGGTATCGACTACCACAATAATCGTGATGCTAACTATACGCCGTTCACTCCGCGTCCGATGATTAATCAAAGTTCCGAGGGAGCAGCTTCTGCAAATAACTCCAACTCTTTGTATTGGCAGGAAGAAACCTATTTGACTTATGTGAAAGATATAAACAAACATCACATTAATGCAATGGCGGGTATGTCTTGGCAAGAGTATAATTATACCAAATTCGAAGCTTCCGACAGTAAGTATATTGATGACTTCTACGGATATTATAATTTAGGTTCCGGAACGAACCGTCCTTCTGTAGGCAATGATTACGACAAGTGGGCGATGAACTCTTATTTCTTGCGTCTGGCATATTCTTATGACAACAAGTATATGGCTACCGTAACCGGTCGTTATGATGGCTCTTCCAAATTCGGACAGAACAATAAATATGCATTTTTCCCGTCAGTCGGCTTGGGTTGGATGATTTCTAATGAAGACTTTTTGAAAGATAACTCATTGATCAGCAAGCTGAAATTACATACTTCTTACGGTCTGACAGGTAATTCGGAAATTGGTACATATAAATCATTGGCTACGGTGAGCCAGTCGAATACGATCATTGGTGATGCTCTGCACGTAGTGTCTTATCTGGACAATATGCCTAATCCGGACCTGAAATGGGAAAAGACAGGACAGTGGGACTTAGGATTCGAGTTGGGTTTATTCAATAACAGACTGAATTTCGATATTTCCTATTATTATAAGTATACTTCGGATTTGTTGCTCGACCGTCCGGTTCCTGAATCAACAGGTTACTCTTCCATTATGGATAATATTGGAGCCGTTTCCAATCGTGGTTTAGATATTCTGGTTACAGCATATCCTATTCAGACACATGATTTCCAATGGACTTCCACTCTTAATTTAGGTTTCAACAAAAATCGTGTAGAGAAACTGGATGAAAGTGCATCTGTTGATCCTGTCACCGGTAAGCGTCAGATTACAACCGATGGTTTTGTGGGTTACGATATGTTGATCCGTGAAGGTGAAGAGCTTTCTTCTTTCTATGGTTATAAGCGTGCCGGTATTTACGATGGTATTCCGTCTAACTGGGATCCGGAGACAATGAACATACCTTCCACTATCGGTGAAAAGGTAACTTATAAGAAACGCGAAATTATCGGTAACGGATTACCTGACTGGATGGGCTCATTTATCAATACCTTCAATTATAAAGGATTTGATTTGACTTTAGACTTTCAGTTTACATGGGGGGTAGACGTGATGCAAGAATATTATCACTCTACTGTAGCCCGTTTCCTAACTAACGGTATAGACCGTCTTTATAAGGAAGCATGGCATCCAACTCTCAATCCGTCGGGTAAAGAACAGGCAATTCGTCTGAATAACTTTGGTCAGGGAGCTAATAACCAGGCAGATGATGACTGGGTTTGCAATGGTTCTTATTTGCGTTGTAACATGATTCAGCTCGGATATACCTTCAATCCAACATTGATTAAGAAGATCGGTCTGTCTTCATTGCGTTTGTATGCGAATGTGAATAACGCGTTCCTGATTACTTCTAAGGACTATAACGGATACGATCCGGATAACTCATCTCGTTTAGGTGACAACAAATGGGGGGCTAACCGCCAATTCTTCACCTATCCGCGTCCGAGAACGTTTACGTTCGGTCTTAATGTAGCATTTTAATTCACCGTTATAAAAACTATAAGAATTATGAAACTATTAAAAGTATATATATCTGCATTTTGTATGTGTTCACTTTCTGTGTTGTTGAATTCATGCGACGATTTCCTGAAAGAAGAACCATTGGATATGAAGTCATCTGACCAATTCTGGAAGACGAAAGCTGATGCGGAGTCGGGTGTGAACGCATTGTATTTCGGTGGTGTACCTTATTTACATAACACTGATGTAGGCGGTGGCTGGACTCCTAAAGCGACAATGTGGGGTGGTATTGTGTCCGGATTGTACGTTGATAAGCGTAAGGATAGAACATTTACTACGGCATCCGAAGGGTGTAACTTCAATATTGAGTCTTTTGATGATATTGCAATGAAATACTGGCATGAGTTTTATAAAGGTATTTCACGTGCTAACTTTGTTATAGCCAATATTCCGACAATGACCGGGGTGCTGGATGAAGCTACTATTAATAATTATGTGGCTCAAGGTAAATTCTTCCGTGCATACGGGTATTTTTGGCTGGTCAAAGAATTTGGTGGTGTTCCTTATATTTCAGAACCTTACACATCTACAGAAGGTATGTACAAAGAACGTCTTTCTGCTGAAGAGGTTTATAAGAAAATTGAAGCCGACTTGCTGGATATTGTCAACGGGGATGCATTGCCGAATAAAACGTTCTATGAAAATGGCTGTTATGTTACCAGAGCAATGGCGCAGACTTTGCTGGCACAAGTTTATCTACAATGGGCTGGTGCACCGTTAAACGGGGGGGCAGACTATTATGGAAAAGCTGCACAGATGGCATTGAAAGTGATTAATGATAGTCCTCACGGACTTATTCATCCGAATGGAACGACTGATGATTTGAACTCTGCGTATAATGTGATTAAGACAACGAAAGAATCAGCTGAAATCATTTATGCTAAAGAATACAATTATAGTGATTATAGTGTAGGTAACTCTTATGCTTGTCGTTCTATCGGGACAGATGCTTTTCAGTGGGGAGTGTTCCATCCGGGAGGAGACGTGCTGTATAATGCATACCTTCCCTGTGATATGTTGCTTAACAGCTATGCCTCTAATGATATTCGAGGACATGAGAAACAGTTCTTCTTTAAGCAATATACCGATGCTGAAGGAAATACTCATACTTTGAATAATGCAGGCAACTGGGCATGGTTTGATGAAAATGCTTTGATTAGCGGTCACGACGGTGATTATAATATGCCGGTATTCCGTTTTGCGGAAGTCTTGCTGATTGCGGCCGAAGGTCTGGCACGTACAAATCATGAAGATAATGCTGTCGGTGGAGCTAAATATTATCTCAATCAAGTGCGTAAACGTGCTGGATTGGCAGATGAGACGGCTACAGGAAACGATTTAATACAATCGATTTTGACTGAACGTTTGCATGAGTTACCGTTGGAATTTAAGATTTGGGATGACATTCGTCGTACTCGTTTGTATCCGGAAGCATCTACCGAATCAGGAAAATTGAAATGGACTGCTCTTGCATCGGCTCAAATCCAAAACAAGCCCGATGGAAGCATAAGAGCCGGCGCCATTCCTGAATATGCTTTGTTATGGCCTATCCCGTTAGATGAAATTCAGGCTAATCCTGCGTTGGAAGGACATCAGAACCCGGGATGGAATTAATTAGGTAATAATAAATATTTGTTTCTGATAGAATTGGAGAGAGGGTAAAGGCTAATTATCCTCTCTCTATTGCTTAAACGGTTAGTCTTTCGGTTGTACTCTCATTGTATACACATAAATATTATATTTTGATTCTCAGTTATTTAACTTGTACTCTCGTTGACACTCGTTTCCTTTGGTTGACTATACTGCTATTTTTTCTTATTTTGGCGTATCAGAGGACTGATAATTGCTGAAAGATGCTTTAATTTGTAACATAAATAAAAAAGACTTGATAATCTAGTATTAATAGTTTAATTCGTAGACCATGAACAAAAAGAAACTACTATCTTTCGCAATAGCCCTGCTATTGGGAGTTTCCTCTACCTTTGCACAAAAGCAACCGGTAGACTATGTGAATCCTTTAATGGGGACTGATTCGAAAATATCACTATCCAATGGAAATACATATCCCGCCATTGCGTTGCCTTGGGGAATGAACTTCTGGATGCCACAAACCGGAAAGATGGGTGACGGTTGGGCTTACACTTATGCATCCGACAAAATCAGAGGTTTCAAGCAAACGCATCAGCCCAGTCCGTGGATCAATGACTACGGTCAGTTCTCAATCATGCCGATGACTAAACAGTTGAAGATCGATCAGGACAGTCGTGCTTCCTGGTTCTCTCATAAGGCAGAGAAAGCCACTCCTTATTATTACAGTGTTTATTTGTCAGAGTATGACATGACAACTGAAATAGCTCCGACAGAACGTTGCGCATATTTCCGTTTCACTTTCCCTGAAACCTCCGATGCCTATGTGGTGGTAGATGCTTTCGACCGCGGTTCGTATGTGAAGGTGATTCCCGAAGAAAATAAAATAGTTGGTTATACGACACGCAATAGTGGCGGTGTTCCTCAAAACTTTAAAAATTACTTTGTGATAGAGTTCGACAAGCCTTTTACTTTCAATAAAGTATGGGCAGACTATCATTTGGTTGAAACACATCTCGAACTACAATCCAATCACGTGGGTGCTGCTATCGGATTTTCAACGAAGAAAGGAGAACTGGTACATGCAAAGGTGGCATCCTCATTCATCAGTCCTGAACAGGCTGAACTGAACTTGAAAGAAATTGGTAATAAGACCTTTGAACAGACAAAAGAGGCCGGTCGTAAGGCATGGAACAATGTCTTGGGGCGTATCAAGGTTGAAGACAGCGATGAGAACCGTATGCGTACGTTCTACTCTTGTTTGTATCGTTCGGTGTTGTTTCCCCGTATGTTTTACGAAGTAAACGGTAAGGGAGAAACTGTGCATTACAGCCCCTATAATGGTGAAATCCGTCCGGGATATATGTTTACCGACACTGGATTCTGGGATACTTTCCGTTGCTTGTTTCCATTTGTTAATTTGATATATCCTTCAATGGGTGAGAAGATGCAGGAAGGCCTGTTGAATACCTATCTTGAAAGTGGATTCTTTCCTGAATGGGCAAGCCCGGGCCATCGTGGTTGTATGGTTGGGAACAATTCAGCTTCTGTAGTGGCGGATGCCTTCATGAAGAATGTAACCAAAGCGGATGCAGAAAAAATGTACGAAGGCCTACTGAAAGGGGCCAATAGCGTACATCCGAAAGTTTCTACTACCGGACGCCGTGGATATGAATATTATAACAAACTGGGCTATGTGCCATACGATGTGAAAATTAATGAGAATGCGGCACGCACATTGGAATATGCATACGATGACTGGTGCATTTACCGTATGGGTGAAAAATTAGGCCGTCCGGCAGAAGAACTGGATGTTTATAAGAAAAGGAGTCAGAACTACCGTAATCTGTTCGATCCGGAAACTAAGTTGATGCGGGGAAAGAATTCCGACGGAACTTTCCAGACTCCTTTCAATCCTTTTAAATGGGGAGATGCCTTTACGGAAGGAAATAGTTGGCATTATACATGGTCGGTATTCCACGATGTACAAGGACTGGTTGACCTGATGGGCGGCAAGAAGATGTTTGTCAGTATGCTTGATTCTGTATTCAATCTTCCTCCTGTATTTGATGATAGCTATTATGGAGGAGTGATTCACGAGATTCGTGAAATGGAAATTGCTAACATGGGTAACTATGCACATGGCAACCAACCTATCCAGCACATGATCTACTTGTATAACTATGCCGGCGAACCGTGGAAAGCCCAATATTGGTTGCGTGAGACGATGAACCGCCTCTATCTTCCTACTCCGGACGGTTATTGTGGAGATGAAGATAACGGTCAGACTTCGGCTTGGTATGTATTTACTGCATTGGGATTTTATCCGGTATGTCCGGGCAGCAATGAATATGTGATGGGAGCTCCTTACTTTAAGAAAGCAACGATTACACTGGAGAACGGCAAGAAATTGGAAATCTCCGCCCCGAAGAATAACGATGATAATCGTTATATTCGTTCATTGAATTATAATGGCAAGAATTATACAAAGAATTATCTGAACCATTTCGATCTGTTGAAAGGCGGTCGTCTGGTGTTTGATATGGATAACAAACCGAATAAGGGAAGAGGTATCAACGAATCAGACTTCCCGTATTCATTCTCTCGTGACGCAAAGTAAGCTGATATGAATAATTTGAGAAAGAAAGTATTGATGATGACTATGGCGG
>UMCL01052799.1_pt1 | contig 14271 bp, 13 predicted proteins | sample 1964221 | NCBI WGS metagenome assembly UMCL01 (sample SAMEA4835967, study PRJEB28245) | human gut metagenome | biome: gut microbiome; material: fecal sample | place: Denmark | collected 2008
CGAAGACGAACAAGGACCGGAATAATTCTACGTTTGTAAGTGTAAACATGTATATAAATATCATTCTTTATTCTCGTGAAAGTTTCCCAGCCAAAGTGTTTCCGACGCCTTCGTGGCACGTGCATTTACGGCGAAAGCGTATATATGAAAAGAAGTATTCTTCCATTCTTCCGGAAGTGTAAAGCATACTTCCGCCGTTTCTTTTCTTTGGTGTAAAGGTAGCAGGTTTGTCCGCAGCACTTCCGGATTCCAGAGAAAAACATAAAGCCGGTCGTCATCGTACATCAGAGGTTTCAGCGGTTGCCGTTTTTGTTTGAAAATCAAAATTCCGCCCGAATCTGCCCATTGGGCAGTGACTTCCGGAGCCCGTAGCTCGCCGGCCGAAACTTTCAGTTTACTATAATCGACGGAGACGTTCAACCCCTCGTCACAAGCCATACAAGGTAGATTCCGGCTCATAAAACCGTTTACCCTTCCTCTGGCTTCCCTACCGGGAAAACCCAATTCAAGCACTTTTTTCATTCTCATAGCCAGGAGACCCAAGACTTTCCATTTAGCCCGGTGTATCAATTGCGACGGAGTACGGGCATCCCGTGCCCATCTTTTTCCTTTTACCACATTAGAATCTCCAAGCCGGTACATCGTAACATTTCCGAAGGACCCGCTCAGCCTGCTGAATAAACCCGATTCAAAAACTGCCATAATTTCATTGTATTTACCGGTTCAATCTGAAATAGCAATCCGGCGAAAAAGTTTCTCCGGATGCAGAGCAAAACAGACAATATAAATGCAATTCCTTCCCGCTTGCCGGCCATTCACCTTCTGCCCGTCCATCTTTTCTGAGCGCGCAGATATTTTCCAACACAATTAACCGATAAGGTTCGTCCGGGCAGATAGCGGCAACTATCAAACGGTCGTCCGGCGCTGCCGTCGCCATGGGTATCCCCGCCTGCCAGACCAACTCCCAATGCCCCGTTTCGTTCTGCACACAAGCAAACCGATCAGGCAATTGTAAACAAGCACCTCCAAAACTCAATTTGGCATAGTCGACCCGGTCACCCTCTCCGAAAGCATTGATATTCCGGCTTAAAAAAAGATGATATCCCGATCGTTTTCCCAACTGGACAGCAGCCTCGCCGGCAGCACGCTGAAATAAAGTCCCCTTGACCGACCGGAACAGCGTTTGCACACACCTGCCGCCACCGCTGTAAACATTGGGCCGGCGAACGGGGATTACTGACTTTAATAGGAGCGCGGCGTACGTATCTTTTATCTCCCACAGCATAAAAGATATGGTCGCCTATGCGTCCGGAAATATGCCCGAGTCCTGAAGAAATTACTCTTGCCATGATGTTTATATTTAGTTTCGAGGTTTATAATATAATAAAAAAAATTTAAATTTCCAATCTATTTTCAATTTAACACCGATTAAAATTGGTATTAAATTGGAGTTGAATTGGAGTTAATACATATTTACTATATGGTAAAGAACTACCTTCCTCAGCCTTTTACCTGAAGCTGAAGGTAAAATGAATATTATTATTCAATCGTGGGCGACAAGATATTTAATTTTGTATCATTATTGTATTTGAAGTGAACCCAAAAAGTGAATACCTTACTCACTCCCGGCGAAGATGTGATTATTAAAGGACGTAACCTGCGCATCGAAGGCGATAAAGAAACGGCAAGAAAAACGTTCTCTAACATACTTTAACGAAGAAAAAACCGTTCCTTTGTAATAAAATCAGCCTGCATCCGTCTTACTAATGATGACAGAAAAAGAATTTAACCATATGATCCTGCCTCTGACCAAGAATATCTATGCCTATGCACAGCATATTCTCAGCAATCCGACAGATGCTGCAGACATCACTCAGGAGGTTATGATTAAACTCTGGAATACACGTAGAGAGCTGAAAGGAGTGCAAAATCCCCGGGCCTGGGCATTGAAGGTGACCCGCAACTTGTGCCTCGACTGGATAAAAAAACAAAAACCGGTGTACGGCGGGGAAGAGCTGGCACAAAACGAAGATTATACAAGCAATCCCTTGCAGGAAATCGAAACCAAGGACACCGTGAGCCTTCTCCGGCAAATCATTGACACTCTGCCGGAAAATCAACGGGAGGTGCTCATCCTGCGGGAAATAGAAGAACTGGAATTTGAAGAAATCGAACAGATCACAGGACTAACCGCCAACCACATCCGGGTGTTGCTCTCACGCGGACGGTCGAAGGTAAAAGAAATGATGCGAAATGAAAGATGACAGATAGAATATATGGAAGAAGTACTGAAACGATATTACAAAGGGGAGACAACTTTGGCAGAAGAGCGGGAGTTGAGGTCTGCCTGGCAACGGGGAGAACTCCCGGGAGAACCGATTTTGGGGCTTCGCGATCCGATGGAAATACCGGAAGGCCTGAATGAAAAATTACAGCGGTATATCCGGCAAAAACGGCAACGCAAAATCAGACAGCTCTGGATTACGGCCGGGAGTATCGCAGCGATGGCCGTGCTGATCCTTTCATTCAGGGGGACCTTCACAACGACACCCCGTCCGGGTATACAACTGTCGGATAACCTGAAGAAAGAACGCTTCGAAAATGCACTGCGCGTCCTGGGAAATGCCTTGGAAGATGAAAAAACACCGGTACAAAGAGTGCTTTACGAAGATCATAACCTGATTATAGCGATAGAATAAAAAGTATAATTATAAAACAAGATAGCCATGAGAAGAATATTTATTATTTTGTCGATTGTATCTGTTTTGCCTTTCGCGGCAAATGCACAATTATCTAAGCTCATGTCCAAATACCATGAGAAAAACGGCGTGACGGTCACCCAGCTGGACAAAAGCCTTTACGGACTTTATCAACGGAATAATCTTCCGCCCGAGGCAAACGAACTCCTACAAAAACTGGAAGAGGTGAATATTCTCAATCTGGATTTGAATCAGACCGATCCCTCCCTGAGCGAAAAAGCGATCGGCCAGTTCCGGGAAATACTGGATAAACCGGAAAAATACAAACTGATCAAAAGCCGGAACGACGAGTTCGGAAAGCAACTGATCTACACGCACAACAAAAACGGACAAGTGACCGACCTGGTGGTCTGGAACCAAAACCCACAACAAGTGGATATCATCGAACTCCGGGGAGACATTCAACTGGATAAAATCGCCCTGCTGTCGAGAGCGCTGAATCTGAAAGGCCTGAACTCCCTGGCTGCCTTGAGTTCCAATGCCGACACCTATGAGTCGTATAAACACTTTAACGATTTCCCGGATATGAATCCCGGAGCTATTTCACAGCATATCCGGCAGATGATGGAAAATCTGCACAATCACATGGGAAGCGGATCGTTATTCGGCGATTTTTTCGGCATGCCCGGCGATTCGACCACCACGAACAATATACCCGGCGGTTTTCCATTCGGTCATTTCCTACCGGACGAATTTTTTAATCCGGGGGAGGGCATGACGGATGAAGATTTCGAAGAATTTTTCAAAAACGGCAATCACCGGCAAAAGGTTGAAAAATTCTTCCAATCGTTCGGCAACGGTACAGGTATGAGCAGTAACTCGGTACAAATCACGGAAGAAAACGGAAAAACAAAAATTAAAATCGACTCCCAGAATTCGGATATGACTTACATCATCGATGGGCAACAAGCCCCTAAAGACAACGTACAAATGCCGGATAAGATTTTGAATGTCAACATCATCCCATCGAAAGAAGATGTCAAAAAATCCTATTTATTCATCACGTCGAGAGATCGGTTAGGAGAATTTGTGAGCTTTCAGAATGGCGTACTCACTTTTAAATACAATAGCCAGGAATACAAATACAATCTCGAAAAAATGAAAGAACCTCTTCTGGTTATCGACGGACGCCTGGCCGACCGTTTCGATATCGATCCCAGTGAGATCCTGCAAATCCGTCCGATTAGCCCGATTGAAAAAGAGGTGGGGTATTACCCGAATGCAGAAGTGATTATCAATACGAAATAATCCCCCCTAAGGGAAGGATCGGTGAACCTTCGGTTCTGATTTATATTCATTTATCAGGACCGAAGGTTTTACTAATCAGCGATGGGGAAGACTGCACAACTCCGATTTATCGGCCGTTGTTTTTACTGTTAAAAGGCCGGTCACACCTGTTCATCCGCTTTTCCCGAAACGGCAGGAGTTTCTGCATCGCTCTGCAAGCGGAATTCGATCGGAAGCGTATAGAACACATCTACAGCCACGCCTCTCTGTTTGCCGGGAATCCAATCGGGTAATGCCTTGACAACTCTCAGGGCTTCCCGGTCCAGATCCTGATCTACACTTCTTACAACCTGAGGATCGGTCACTCTACCCGCTTTATCGATTACGAAAGAAACAATCACTTTACCCTGAATTCCTTTCTCCTGAGCCCGGACAGGATATTTGACCATCCGTGCCATATAAGCCAGCACATTTCCTTCTTTGAATACCGGCATTTCCTCGACAGCCGTGAAAATTTCTCTCTCCTTAGATGTTGCATTCTGGCCAGCTTTCGCATATCCGACAACTACCATTCCCTCGAGCTCTACCGGTTGCTTAGGTAAAACCACCTCTTTCAGATTAGCTTTATCCCCACAAATCACCTCTGCAGTCCGTTTGCCTACATATGAAAAATAAAGCGTATCTCCCTTCCCGGCCTGGATAGAGAATTCTCCATCCTGATCAGTGGAAGCCCCCAGTGAGGTCCCTTTGATAATGACCGTGGCCCCTTGCAGGGGATTACCTTGTTCGTCTACTACCCGGCCTTTGTATAAGGAAGTTTCCTCGCCGGCCTGTATCAGCGTATGGGAGGCCAGATCGGTTACGGCTCGTGCATTTCCAGCCAGAATCAATAAGCCGGTTACCGGAAGTAAAAAGGCATATTTCAACAAGCCGATTCTGGATGTTTTTTTCTTATTCATCATAATAATTCGTTTTTTTAATTGAGAAACATTGAAATTATTAACTATAGGTACTGCAGTCGATTGATGGGACAGGCGAAGCAAGTGATATTGATAATTTTTGCGGTTGTAACCGGAATTTACCACTTGCTCATCTGCTAAAAATTCCAGATTCTGCCTGATTTCTTTACGTAAAAGCCAGACAACCGGATTGAACCAGAAAAAGATACAAAGTATCTCCCCGAGTAACATATCCAATGAATGCCATTGGCGGACATGAGCAGACTCGTGTACGATAATCTCATGAAGTTCCCGCTCTTCGTAATGGGCCGGATTGACAAAAATCCAACCGAAGAAAGAGAAAGGAGCTGTAATCTTCGGCAAAGCAATGACCGGAACATGATGACAGCTCTGTTTTTTACCCTGATAAGCGAGTCGACAGATACCAGCCAACTGGACCGCCATACGGAGTGTCAGCACAAGACTTCCCCCACTCCAAATCCAGATCAGGAACCGCTGCCAGGTGAAAAGCGATTGTTCTGCGGCAGGTTGCGGAGCCACAGGAGTAACCACCGCCAGCATTTCGGCATACCCGACAACCATCCCGGGCAAGGCATTACCTTGCTCCAACCAGGATGCCAACGAAATCAGGGGATATACAAAAGCCAGTATAACGATGGAAAAAAGAAATAAACGCCGGATTCTTAAAAAAGTATCCCTGGAAAACAACATCCGATATAAAAGATAGAATACCACTAAACCCGCATTTACCTGTAATATATAAATTTGAAAATCTTCCATAGCTCCTATTCTTTTTCAATTAAACGGATAATTTCTTCTAACTCTTTGGCCGAGATCTTCTGTTTCCGGGCAAAAAAAGTTACCATCTCTTTATATGAATTCTCGAAATAATTCTGTACGACGCCGGAAAGAAATTTCGTTTTGTATTCCCCTTCATCGATCGAAGGCGAATAAACATAGGTGTTCCCATAACGTTTGGCCTGTACATATCCTTTTTTCTCCAGATTTTTCACGATAGAAGCCACCGTCGTATAAGGCGGACGAGGCTCTTCCATGCAATTCAAAAAATCTTTAATCACTCCTTCTTTTACCTGCCAGATAATAAGCATGATTTCTTCTTCCTGAAAAGTCAATTTTTCCATAAGGCACATCAAACTACGATTTATTCGCAAATCTACGAAAATTTCGTAGATCGGCCAATGTTTGATAAAGAAAGTTTCAAAAAAATATATATCCGCAGGCTCCAGCAACCCGATATACTACTTTAAACGCCGAAGGAGTAGTTATGAACTCCCGTCCTCCCCCATTGGGGACGAAAGGTCCGTCCCGGAGTTCAAAAAAGAAAGAAAGTGCCTGAACTGATCAGGCACTTTCTCCGAGTTGATTCAATTATCCCTAAAAATCTGTTTTTAGAAATTCAATACTTTTACCCAACCGAATTTGTCCGGTTCGTCTCCGTATTGAATAGCTCTCAAACGGTTGTACAATTTGGTACACCATTCACCAGGAACATCGGGCTTACCGAAAACGATGCTCTTGTTGTTTTCGAGATCATCGATCTGTCCGATAGGACTGATGACAGCAGCCGTACCGCAAGCTCCGGCTTCTTCGAAAGTCTCGAGTTCTTCTACGGGAATAAGCCGGCGTTCTACTTTCAATCCCATATCTTCGGCCAATACCATCAGGCTGGCGTTGGTGATAGAAGGCAGGATGGTGTGAGAGAACGGAGTGATATATGAACCGTTTTTAATACCGAAGAAATTGGCCGGGCCACATTCGTCGATGTATTTCTTCTCTTTGGAATCGAGGAAGATGGCGGTCGAATAGCCTTTCTGATGGGCTACTTCGCCGGATCTCATTCCTGCAGCGTAATTACCTCCTACTTTGATGTGTCCGGTGCCATTGGGAGCAGCACGGTCGTAACGGCGTTCGAGCATGACTTTGGTCGGTTTGAAACCGGCTTTGAAATAAGGTCCTACAGGAGCTACAAATACAACGAAAATATATTCTTTAGCCGGAGCAACTCCCATCTGCGGTCCGACACCGATCAACAAGGGACGGATATATAAGCTGGCCCCCGATTCGTAAGGCGGAACGTATTCTTTGTTCAACTCGATGGCTTTGACGACAGCTTCTTCGAACAGTTCGATCGAAGGAGCCTGCATCATTACGTATTCGGCAGAACTAAGCATACGTTTTGCATTTTCTTCACAACGGAAGAGACGGATTTTTCCATCTTTACCCCGGAAGGCTTTCATACCTTCGAATGCTTCCTGTCCGTAATGCAAACAGGTAGAAGCCATATGAATATTCAGCATTTCAGAGTCGCTGACTTCAGGAGCACTCCATTTGCCGTCCTTATAATAACAACGTACGTTGTAATCCGTCTTGGAATATCCAAAGGACAATTTACCCCAATCTAAATTTTTCATAGTAGTTAGTTTTTGATTATTTTATAATAGTCATCTCGTTGATCAGGTTCTTAGCTCCGGCATATTTATCTACAATCCAGAGGAAATAACGAGTGTCGAGATTGATACACCGTTGCAGATTTTCTTCAAAATCGATGTCTCCGGACATGGCTTCGGAGTTACCGTCGAAGGCAGTACCGATCAGATGTCCTTCGGCGTTGATGACACCGGAACCGCTGTTACCTCCGGTGATGTCGTTATCTGTGATGAAGTTGACACTCAACTTATCGGTCCCGTAAGGAGCGAAATCCTGCTGAGCATACAGTTCTTTCAGCCGGTCGGGTACTTCGAACTCCCCACCTTTGGGCCCTTCTTTTTCGATCACACCGGTAAGGGTGGTGTAGTAATCATAGAAAACAGCATCCCGCGGTTTGTAGCTACCTACTTTACCATAGGTCAAGCGAATCGTAGAATTGGCATTGGGAGCCCAGGCTTTATCGGGCTGCATTTCCATCAATCCCCTCACGAAAAGACGGTCTCCTTTGGAAATTTTTTCCTGCATTTCACCACTGTAGGCGGTCAGTTTGATCCAAATCTCATAGAAAGATTTACCGGCAATATATACCGGGTCTTTGGCCAATTGTTTACAATCGGGTTTGTCGAGAAATGCGTTGAAAGCAGCTTCGTCCATGAAGATGGATTTCTGCTGCAATCCGGCAGCGAACTTATCGTAATTGCCTTTGTATTTTTTGTTGACCAGATCGATAACTTCGGGGTAAAGATCGGGATCGACATTGTCGTTGTATATTTTAAACAATGCAGCGAATAATTTTGTATCGAGATCGGCATTATAGTCTTTGAAAAAAGCTTTAGCCATATCTTTCAAAGCTTCTTTAATCTCTGTTTTTTCTCTGGCGGGGATTTCTTTATCACAAAGATCTTCGATCATTCTTCCGCTACGGTAAGCGAATAAATGAGCTTCGGGTCCGGCCAGGGCTTCCTGCGCATAAGCCGTAGCTACGGAATATTCTTTAATATCTTCGTATCCCTGGCGAATCATCGGCAGCACTTCGCCGTAAGTGGCTTTGCGGGCCGGATCGGCATTTACCCAAGCGGTAAACTCTCTTTCGATGGCTTCTTTGTTGCCTTTGGTGTTCAGGTTTTTGAGCGCTTTATTCTGCTCGAAGGAATATTTCCAGTAGTTGGCACAACTGGCATATTTAGAAGCATATTGAATCCGGGTTTTCGGACTCTTAGCCATTTCTTCGCGCATAACCTCCAATTTTACCGTACGTACTTTGTAACGGATATCGTTGGTTACATCCATCGTATTCTGTAATCCGAAACTGGTGGTATAGCGGTCGGTAGTTCCGGGGAATCCCATAATCATGGCAAAATCACCGTCTTTCACGCCTTTTGCAGATACGGGCAGGTAATGTTTGGGTTTTAAGGGTACATTATCTTTGGAGTATTCGGCAGGGCTACCGTCAGGAGCGGTGTAAATACGGAACATAGAAAAGTCGGCAGTATGACGGGGCCACATCCAGTTATCGGTATCTCCACCGAATTTTCCCATGCTCTGAGGAGGGGCACCTACCAAACGTACGTCTTTGTAGATGGTGTAAAGGAACAGGAAGAATTGGTTTCCTTCGAACATCGGCTGAACCTGTCCGCTTAATTTCGTTCCAGCCACAGCTTCCTTCACAATCACTGCAGATATACTGTCGATGATAGCGCTGCGGTCCATTTCGCTCATATCGTCTTTTAAGAAAGGAGCGATACGGTCGGTTACGTCTTCCATCCGTTCCAGAATAGAAGCGGTCACGCCGGGATTGGTGAGCTCATCTTCCATTTTGTAAGCCCAGAAACCATCGGCCAGATAGTCGTGCTCGACAGAAGAATGAGATTGGATAGCACTGAAACCACAGTGATGATTGGTCAGCATCAACCCATTGGGAGAAATAATCTCTCCCGAACAAAAATGACGGAAAGGACGGCCGGCATTGCCTAAACCGACGATAGCATCTTTGATACCGGGTTTATTGACATCGTAGATATCTTCTGCAGTCAGTTTAAATCCCATCTGTTGCATTTTCTCAATGTTCAGTGGTTTTAATTTCGACAACAACCACATTCCTTCATCAGCCCTGACAATAGACACCGAAAGCAGAGCAAGAGCAATAATCAATAGTTTCTTCATGTGTTTTATTCTATAGTATTTGTTTTAAATTATAACTACCACACTATCCCAACTTAAATTTCTTAACGAAAAACAACCTTTTTCCTAAGTTATTATAACTTTCAAGCTAAGATAAGTGCAAATATATAATTAAATCCGTTCTTTATCTGATTTTCACTTTATTTTAACAGGAGAGAGGAAAAGAAAAAACCGGGACAGAAAAAAGAACAGGAAGAAAAGATTTGGAAGGCTGAAGGAGAAGAATATAGCAAAATACGATACCTTTGTGAGGTGAGAGATTTTGATTTTATATAATAACGAGATTATGGCCGATACAAGTAACAAAAAAAATATCAGAGAAGAATCTTTACGGGATTTAAGCGACTTTTTAACCGCACAAGGCGAGAAGGCTTTCCGTGCAAAACAGATCTGGCAATGGATCTGGCAAAGAGGGGTGACGGATTTCGCAGAGATGAGCAACTTATCGAAGGCTACCCGGGAATTATTAAGCCGGCATTATTTCTTCGATTCCCTCTTTCCGCAGCAGGTGCAGACAGCCAGCGACGGCACCGAAAAAACAGCCTGGCGGCTGACCGACGGCGAAATCGTCGAGAGCGTACTGATTCCCGGAAATCAAAAATTCACGGTCTGTGTATCTTCACAAGTGGGTTGTCAGCTGGGGTGCAAATTCTGTGCAACCGGTACCCTGGGTTTTAAACGTAATTTAACGGCCGGCGAAATTTTCGAACAGGTGGTCCGTGCACAGCAGGCAGCGGAAGCCCAGGGGCAACCATTGAGCAATATCGTTTTCATGGGAATGGGCGAACCTTTACTGAATTACGAGCAGGTCCTCAGAGCGATAGAACGGATTACGGCCCAGGACGGATTAGCCATGTCACCCTACCGGATTACGGTATCTACAGCCGGTATCCCGGAAAAAATCAGGCAATTGGCAGACGATGGAGTGCGTTTTAATCTGGCGCTTTCGCTACATGCAGCGAAAGAAACCACCCGCACTTTCCTTATGCCGGTGAATAAAGCCTATCCTTTGAGTGAGATTGCAGGAAGCCTGAAATATTTCGTCGAAAAAACAGGAACCCGTCCGACTTTCGAGTATTTGCTTCTGAAAGATATCAACGACAGCCTCGAAGATGCAAAAGCTTTGGCCCTCTATTGCCGCCAATTCCCGATCAAGATCAATATCATCGAATACAACAATGTGGAAGGTTCTGGTTTTCACCACAGTCCGGACAAAAACCGGGATGCCTTCATCCGGTTTCTGGAAGGATGTAACATGGTGGTCAACGTACGCCGCAGCAAAGGGAAAGACATCGACGCCGCCTGCGGACAGTTGGCGGGGAAACAAGAAAGCAATTTGTAAAATCCATAAAGTCTTCCGGACCCTGCGAATCCTTTTTTAAGGCCACCGGTCAGGAGCGGAACATGGTATCATAAACCGAATTAAAACCTACGTTTATTAGTGTAAATATGTATATAACTGCCTTATAAATAAAAGATTGTGAAACATTAATACAATCAGCAATATATTTCTGACTCCAATTTCTTTCTTGTCGTCGACGTTTAACTTGCTCAATAATATAAGACATAAAATAAGATACAATTTCTAACAAATATTTTTTAATGACTCAATTTGAATAAGATCAGAAAACTTGTTTTTATCAGTTGTTAATAAAATTTTTCATTTAGTTGAAAATAATAAAACCCTATAGGGATTCTATTTATATAATGAAAAATAGTTATTTTGATTTTAATTGTCTTTTTCATGCGATCAAAGATTGAGATTTATTGAACCGTAATTAATCTAAATCCTGTTAAAATCTAAAACTATACCATTATGAAAACAATTCCCTTTGTTCCAGCCTGCCAGAATATGGAGGAGATTCAGAAACTCGCCGTTTTGATAACCGATTTCATTCATCCCGAAATGATTGTTTTGTTCGGTCGGTATGCAGGTATGCCTTCGTACGATATCCGGGGAGGTTATGAACTGCTGATCCTGACCGCAAATCAACCGGCGGTGGGTGTTAAAGAAGTGATGGGGTATCTTGCCATGAATTTCCCTGAGAAAGACCGGAAAGAGCCTTATCTTTCACTTCATTTGTTGACCGTTGTTTTCGTTCACCACCATTCTTCCCAAAGCCATTTTTTGTATACTATTCGCAAGGAGGGAGTTTTACTGTATAAAAACGAGTCTTGTAAGCTGAAAGACAAAGTCTGTTACAAGCCGGTCCGCAGTTATCGTCAGGCGGAGGGCTATTCGGACCAATGCCTGGCCTTAGGACGGGCCTTTTTGCAAGATGCCCGTCGTCAGCAACAGAGCGGTATTCCACGCATGTCTGCTTTTTATCTCAGCCAGGCCGCTACCCAGTTTTTTCGGGCAGCCGCGTTCGTCCATTACGGTTTTATCCCGGAACAGAAGGAAGATTTGCTCATGACTTATCTCCGCATACGGCATTGTTCGGCTGGAATGGCGGGTTTGTGGAAAGGGGAGAGAGCTTTCGGAATGGAGGCTGTTCGGTCGGTTGCAGTCGTTCAGCTATAAAGCCCGTTACAGCTATCCTTTCACAGTGGATTCGGATTTGCTTGCCTGTTGTATGGACTGTGTGGTGAAAACCGAAAAAGTTGTCGGGGATTTTTGTGCGGAGCGGCTCCGCTTTCTGGCACATCTTCGGTCTTGACCAGTGTAACCGGAGGTTACCGATTAGCGCTTTATCGGTCGGCATCTCTTCGATGCTGATCGGTGCAATTCCCGCTTGCTGATGAATGCCTGGCTGACCGGCGGCACAGTCTTTCCGGTCGGCTTTGCAGTCAGAACCAGAGGTTCGCTGGCCAGAAACCGGAGAGGTTTTGCCGGTCCGGAGCCTGAATGACGCCCCTGATCAGGAACGAAGCGACGCTAATCCCTCTCCCTGTCTCACTCCCGCTTCATCGGGAGTTGTTCCTCGTATACGGCGGGAAGGTTCTCTTCCGTGTCTTTGTCTTTTTTCTTTTTGCGGGTAAACCGTTCGTGCAAGCTCTCCATCATCAGGTAGAAATTGGGAATAAACAAGGTGCCTACGAGGGAGGTCATCAACATACCGGCAAAAACGGCGATACCGAGCGAGATCCGGCTCGAAGCTCCGGCTCCGGTCGAAATCACCAGTGGGAAAGTGCCGAGGATGAAAGCAAAAGAGGTCATCAGGATCGGGCGGAGACGTACGCGTCCGCCTTCGATCGCCGATTCTTCGGTCGACTTGCCTGCAGCCCGGTAATCCCGGGCGAATTCTACGATCAGGATGGCATTTTTCGCCGCCAGGGCAATCAGAAGCACTACTCCGATTTGGGTGTAAACGCTGATCGGAAGATTCATGACCATCACTCCGATCACTACTCCCAGCAGGGCGATAGGCAAACCCATGATCACTGCAAAAGGATCCGTCCAGCTCTCGTATTGGGCTGCCAGGATCAGGAAAGCCACCACGATGGCCAGTATAAAGATGATGGAGGTGGACGAACTCGCATTTTCTTCCTGATATGCCATAGAAGTCCATTCATAACCGAAGGAGCGTCCCACTTTCTCCCGGATCAGTTTGGCCATAATATTCAGCGCCTCTCCCGAGCTATAACCGTCTGCTGCGGCACCCGAGATCAGGGCGGATACGTAAGTGTTGTATTTCGTCAGGCTCTCTGCTCCGATCCGCGTCTCGATAGTAGTAAAGGCCGAAAGGGGAATCATGTCGCCCTTGGAGTTGCGGACATTCAATAGGCGTAGGTCGGTTACCAGAGCCCGGCTGTCGGGGGCACCCTCGACCTTCACCTGGTAAGTGCGGCCGAATTTCACAAAATTGTTGACATAGGTGGAACCGAGGTATGTGCCGATCGTATTGAACACCTCGCTTAGCGGAATCTGCATCAGCTCTACTTTGTTCCGGTCGATATTCAGGTAATACTGGGGTACACTGGCGCTGAACATCGACTGGACGGTAGAGAGACCCGGGGTCTCGTTGCCGGCGAGCATCAGTTCGTCTGTCATGCGTTGCAGTTCTTGCGGGCCGTAGTTGTTGATATCCTCCAGCATGACTTCAAACCCGCTGCTTTCGCCCAATCCCGGGATGGCCGGCGGTAAGACGGCGAAGGTTCTGGCTTCCGGTATCGCTTCATAGGCCATACCGTTGAATTGGTTCACCAGGCTTTGGGCGCTTAACTGCGGAGATTTCCGTTGGTCCCAGTTTTTGAGCATCACGAACAGCGTGGCGGCATTCGAAGCGTTTGCATTACTCATCATTGAAAAGCCGTTGATCGTGATATAGGTTTCGATGCCTTCCATTTGGTTCAGTACGGCCGACGCTTTTTGCAGGGCCGTAGCCGTCTGGCTCGACGAAGCACCGTCGGTCAGTTGCATGAAAGCGATGAAATACCCCTGGTCTTCTTCCGGGATAAAAGTACGCGGCCATTTGATAAATCCCCAGAAAGCCAGCGCCGAAAGGATCAAAAAGACGATAAAAGTCATCAGCGATTTACGCATGAAGTGAGTGATCACCCAGGTATAACCATGGTTTGTCTTTTCAAAAAACCGGTTGAAAGCTTTGAAGAGAAAGAATTTGGCCGGCTGTTTGGGTTTCAGAAACAGGGCACAAAGTGCGGGGCTCAGGGTGAGGGCGTTGAACCCGCTGATTACCGTCGAGATGGCGATCGTCAGGGCGAATTGTTTGTACAACTGGCCGGTGATGCCGCCG
>UMCL01012647.1_pt1 | contig 13792 bp, 6 predicted proteins | sample 1964221 | NCBI WGS metagenome assembly UMCL01 (sample SAMEA4835967, study PRJEB28245) | human gut metagenome | biome: gut microbiome; material: fecal sample | place: Denmark | collected 2008
TTCTGGTATGAAATAATATCGATGCCTAAGTCACGTTCTGCAAACTTGTCAATATCCACCCAGTAATCACCACCCAATAAGTCTTTTACCTCACTATAATATTCAGTACGGTTACGACGTACATTAAGTCCTCCATTCAGCTTCGAATTATCTTTAAACAAATGTGAGAACTGCGTATAGAAATTCCAATCGAGCTGATCTGTATGACGTTCTTCTATCATGTTAATAGAACGATGTCCCTCTCCATAAAGTTCGTTCTCAGGCTGGTTACGGTTTATCATATACAAGTTATCCCAGTTAATATAACGGATATTATTCGTATTTGCCATCCATGCTTCTTGCAACCATGCTCCTGTAGTTGTATTAGGATAGTAGCTTGGCAAATAGCGGTAATAGTCAGGACGAGGATCCGGTCCACCATACCATGTCAATGCAGAATAACCATTCTGACCAAAGCGAAGTGATGTTGCCACGTTCAGCTGAGTACGGTCTGTAATGTCGAATGTATAGTTAAGCATAGCCAGAGGTTCGTGGTAATCACGCACACGTGCATTACGGCGTTTGCCGTTCTGCCAGCCCCAGTTTGGATTATAGTAATTGTTTCCCACCAAATCGTATGCCTCCTGTGTAGAAGCCTGCTGTGCACCGCGTTCTGTAGGAGCACCCAAGACTGTCAGAGACAAGCGATGCTGCGGATTGAACTGTTTTTCAACAGCCGCAAAATAACCGAAAGCATTGTAATATACACCATTTACATATGCATTATTTCCCTGACGGGTAGAAACAGAAAATGCATACGACCATCCATTATCCTGCATACCGGAAGAATAAGTAAGCATACCACGGAAACGATACATAGAATTAGTGCTTACCAAACTGGCTCTCAACCCCTTACGCATCTGCGAAGGACGAGTATTGATGTTTGTTACACCAGCAATACCACCAATTCCCATTTCACCCATCTCTAGTCCGGTTGTTACCTCTTGATTACGAGTAGCATCATTCAGTCCACTCCAAAGTGACCAAGGAGTATAGCCTGTCATCGCATCGTTCAGCTGAATACCATTCATATATACATCTGAGAACTGAGAATCATATCCACGCACATTAAAACGCATTTCACTGAACTGATAGGAAGCGATATTATTGAAAACATCCTTCGATGCCGATAATGAAGTGGGCAATGATTGTGCATCATCCATCGTTTCCGTATCGAATTCAGCAAATATCGCATCATCCAGCACAGGCTGACGATTAGCAGGAACCATAATAACACGCATTTCACGCATATTTTTTCCTACACGTACCGGCAAAGTCAAATCTTCGAACTCTGCTGTTTCAAAACGCAGTTCATACTCTCCAGGAGCTACGTTCTCGAACAAAAACTCACCACTGTCATCAGTCGATGCAGTACGGTCGCCCGGAACAAGTGTAATCTTTACATTGTCTATCTTTGCACGCGTAGTACGCGATATTACTGTACCCTTAATACCTCCTCCCGTCTGAGCAAAAGCCGTAACGGTAAGCAGTGATACTAGTAAAAACAATAATGTCTTGAATTTCATGAATTTATGATTAGTTTGATTACTTACCTATATAAATATATACGGGGAAATGGTCGCTGAAACCTCCCTGAAAATTATTTCCAACGAAAGTACGTAACGGATATCCCTTATACTGCCCTTCTTTCTGTATCATGTAATGACGCTTGAAAATATTTCCATAAAATTTCGATTTTTCAGCTTTCAGAATCTGTAGTTTTCCTTTTTCACCGTCCAGCAGGTTTCCACTTACAACAATGTTATCGAATATATTCCAAGCATCACCATATGCCAACGTTCCATATCCAGCTTTCAGCAGAGCTGCATAAGGTGCATAATAATCAGCAGGCTGAACCTCCTTTACTTTAACTTTTGCTCCTATACCGTCTGCTCCCGAAATACTGCTGTCTATAGGATCATCATTAAAGTCCCCCATCATGACTACCTTTGTAGCTGGACGCAAGGCACGAACAGAATCTGCTATCTGACGCATTTGATGTCCTACAGCAATACGTTTAAATTCAGAAGCTTCCTTACCTCCCAGTCGTGAAGGCCAGTGTGCTACCATAAACAGAAAATCTTCTCCTTCTATCTTTCCCCACATCGCCACAATGTCACGTGTTTTGAAATCGGGCAACGAAGGAATCACGGTACGAATAGCTTTTGAACCTTCCAGTTTCAGCACATCTGGGCGATAGATAAAAGCAGCATCCACCCCACGTGCCTCAGGAGAATCGTAGTGTACAATCCGATAGTTGGCAGGAGCCAGCTTTTCTGTGGCAACAATATCCTCCAGTACATTACGGTTTTCTACTTCACATACCCCTATAACTGCCGGATAATCCTTGTTGATAGCTGCTATGTCAAAAAAGACTTTTTCTATATTAGTCAATTTCTTATTATACTTATCCTGAGTCCATTTCTTGGGTCCCTCTGGAGTGAACTCATCATCTAGAACATCTGGATCATTCTGCGTATCGAAAAAGTTCTCAAGATTGTAAAACACTACTTTGTAGGGCTTTTTCTGTGCGTATCCCGACACAGACAATGCAACGAGCAATACCCCAAGCATTAATATTCGTTTCATACTTATAGAAATTAGTTAAGATTCCATTCAATGGCATTGAAATCGTTTTTCACTTCCTGCGGTATACCCGGGAAGAAAGTAAATCCGGTAAGTTGTTCTATTTCGGAAACTTTTTTACATATAGCTTTCGACGGCTGTGATTCTGAATAAGCTCTGTTTTCCAACCAGAAACCAATAGTTTGCAACTGAGATGCATCACACTGATTCACCCATTTACCGGAAACTCCCGATTTAGTTCGTAAAAGAACCTTGAAATAATGAGTCGGCACATCTACCTTTACTCCATTATTATCGGTAGCCTGTTTGGAAGCATTCCCATAATAAGCTCCAGTTACTACATAAAGCGTATCTGTACACATATAGCTTTTGCGCAATTTATCTTCCAAGTTCATCCAAATAGACTGATTCAAACCTTTTCCTGTTTGAGGAGTCTGGTTCGTGAAATAAAAAGTCTGTGCATTCATTTCACGAGTCATCGTTCTATCAGCTGACGGAATCTGGTGTCCACGGTCGTATGCGGGATATTCCTTATAAGCCTTGCTCACAAAAATCTGATATTCTTCTGCAATATCGGGATCATAAATCCATTCATCCGTTCTATCCAATCCACCGATATAACAACTATGTAATGGATAAGCTACCCAAAGTGCTCCTTTGTGCGACTTATCATAACACATAGAATAGTTACGGACTTCTTTACCATTCAAATTCACATAATGAGTAACATACTGGTAATCTGCCCCTTCCTTATATACCGGAATTTCCGCCCATGAAGAAGAAAACTCAGGAGCATTTAGCTGTCCTTTCTGAGAAAGAGTCAGAACGGTCTGTTTACCTCCAGCAAAACTAATAGTTATACTAGCCTGACGTTGTTCATCACCTAAATTTTCTGTATAATAAACATACAGAACATTCATTCCCTCTGCCAGTGTACCTTCTTTATCAGACACTTTCGATGAAAGAGAGAAAGAACACCATTCTTTCCCTTCAGTAATTTCAGCTTCCCACTGAGTTCCTGCTGTTCCTTCCATTCGAATAGCCGCATTTCCCTTCTCCGCAGATATAGACGAAGAGTTGTTCCAATAAGCCGTTCCGGAAGGAGCAATCTCTGTACCTTCATCATTTCCACACGCCCACAACGTAAGCGAAAGAAATGCTATTATAAAATAACGGAACATAGTTGTTTGCTTGTTTTTGTTCACTCCAAAAATATTTAGGGGGTTACATAAAAAATCGACTCTTCACGAGAGGAAACGAATCCGGTTGCATCGTTAATTGATGCAACCAGATTCGTTTTTATTCTGGAATATTCAAATTCAGATTATTCGTAAACCAGTTCCAGCTTGGTAAACTGAGCATTGTACTTATTTGTTACAAGTACTCTGTAGGCAGTATTTACAGAAGTACCCGTCAATGAATAGGTATAAGTAAAGTCTGTCTTATTATCCCATTTCACAGCTTCACCACCGGCAACTATATTGTTGTTTGCATCTGCAATTCCAACAATTACGCTTGCAGAAGAACCGACACGACTAACAGCTACCACTTTTACAAGCTTCTTACCACTTACAGCAGGCAGTTCTATATATGCCTTCGTTTTACCAATCAGCAAGTAGAACGAATCATCCGACGAAACTGCACGATAATATCCACCGTCGTTAGAAGCCATCAATGTGAGTTCTGTTCCTCCGAACGAGAAGGTTTCTCTTGCTGTTTTCTTTTCAGTTGATGATGCAGGGAAACCAGCTGGATAAGCAGATTCCGGTGTAAAGTCAACTGTAATAGTCTGCTGTTCGCCAGAAGATTTGCCACTGACTGTTACCGGTACTTCTACAGAAGAAGAAGTTCCGTCCAGTGTAATCTTCAAAGTCTGAGATACAGATTCAGCCGATGCATTAGCCTGTGCTTTCACTGTTACGACATTACCACTTACGGTAGCCGACAAGATACCAGACAAACCAGAAGTGCTCAAAGTCTTACCTTCACCATTTGCTACGGTTACAGTAATATCTTTGGTACCGCCTTCTGCAGCAAAACTAACTTTTTCAGGATTAACGCCTGTAATGACAGGTTCTGAAGAAGAGAACGCCTTTACATCATTCAAGTTACGCGGAGCAATCTGTGCAGCACTTCTGTACATAGTAGCCACACCAGTCAAATCGCCTGTTGCATTTACATAAGTCTGACCTGCAAAAACAGAACCGGCCTGACAGTATACGGTGAAGTCTGTCCCGCCAGCAGTAAATGTATGAGTATCATATTTATCAGCAGTACACCAAGTACCAGCACTGTTAGAAGATGCATTCTTGATAGTTACAGTCATTGCCTGATATGCTGCCAACTTATCAGCAGTAATTTCAATAGGAGTAACATTTGCTGTTCCTACCTTTTCTACCTTACACCATGTTTCATCTTTTGCACCAGTCACTTCATATAAACCTTGATAGTTCTGAACCTTTGCAGCTCCTTTTACCAAAGTAACCTTTACTTTGTCACCCATCTTCAGTCCCAAAGTCTTAGGATCGACCTGACTGCCATAAAGAGTCACACCGTTCTTTTCACCAGTAGCACCTTCTGTTGCAACCTGCAAGTTATTGGTTGTAAAGTTTCCGTTTTCTACGTCAGCTTGTACAACAGCTTCGAAGAAACGGTCAGCATTGGCATCAATCACCTCACCAGTACTCATTGGTTCAGGCATCAAAGCAATCAGTTCAGGGATAGTAATAGCAGTAGCTTCACCCGGTTCCACAACAGAACCACCCTCAAGATCAACCTCCTGACCGCCATTTCCTGTAGCCAGTGTGATATCATCAAGACGATATACAGAAGATTCGTTTGCTGTAAAACGGATATAAAGTTCAGAAGTAGCTTTCTTCAATGTGAAGTTAGCAGTTGCAAAAATCCAGTATGGAGTTTCAGCATCACCATTATTCTTTTCGTAAGCAATTTCAGTCCATGCAGTACCATCAGCACTTAACTCTACCTTAAACTTACTTGTATCGAATGTATTATCATACTGACCAGCATTCGTATATGAGCGGCTTCCACCAAAAGTCAACTTTAAATTAGTCTGCCCTTCAGCCAAAGCGATTTTCTGGATATCGAAAGTAGCAGGTGCACTACCAAAGAATACAACGTTCGGACCGGAAGCTCCTTCGTAAGCATCTGTGCTGGCTAAACCTGATGAACGTACAGAAGTATTGTTGCCAGCATAAGTTACATTTGCAGCACCATCACCCGTCTTGTTCCATCCCGTATAACCTGAAACAGATGGTTTACCAGAAGCATCCGCATTACCAACTGTTTCGCTATAAAGAACTTTGGATTCAACTACTACACCACTCTTCACTGTCACGGTAGCAGTTTTCAACGGACCAGACTGGTTACCGATAGTGATATTGATCTTAGCCTCACCGTTTGTTCCTTCAGGTACACTTACCTGAACGGTAGTAGAGCCTTCGCCAGAAGTTTTCGAAAGGGTTACCCAATTAGTATTATCTTCCACGGCTGCATTCCACGGACGGTTTGTAGAAATATCAAACGATTGAGTACCGCCATTCTCAAATGTCAATGTAGTAGGATCAACTTCCAGATAAGGAGCTTCTGTATCGTCATTATCGTCCACACAGGCAGTAAACGAGACAGTTAGCACCATGAGCAGCAGCCCATACCAAAAACTTAAAGACTTAAATTTTGCCATTTTGTTTTCTCATTAAAAAGTTAATATATCAATTTTCATTAGTTAAATCTAAGCCAAGACATCACAAGCATTATTGTTTTATCCGTAACTCCAAAGCTTTTACGTAACAAAACAGACTGATATCTTCTCGACATCTTTTGTTCATGCGTCTATATATTGTGTTATTTTATAAAGCAGATAACAAATATAAGAAAAAAAACAAAAAATAAAACCTCCAATTCAAAAAATAACATGATATTAACTTGATTATGTTAACGAGCTCAACAAACTAATAATTCTTTTTATTCAACAATATATTTCTGAATAAAAAATTAATACCCAGTACTGTAATTGTGCTAACATTTTTTCAGAAGAAAAAAGCATTGCATGACAATTTATCAGTTAAGATTATAATTAATCAAAATGAAATATCCTCATCTAACTTACGATTTATACAACTTCCTTATAATTCACACGTAACACAATACACAAACAACTAGTTATCAACTAATTACAAAATACAAAAAACCTCAAGCTTATACTATCCCCCCAAAAAATATATACACTACATGTTTTATAATCCCTATTAAAATAAAAAAGTTGTATCAGACCGTCTCAAAAAGCCCAAATACAACTTTTATCGCCCAACTGAGCAAGTATGATTATTTCTTAATAAAATACACTATAGTAGGCAAATGGTCGCTATACCCGTTCATCCACCTGCCTCCAGCCTGTGTACGCAGCGGATAACCTTTATATTTTCCATCTGTCTGCATCAGGAAATCACGCTTGAATATTTCATGACTGAAGTAACTCAGCTTTTTATGGCGCTTGTTCAGGAAATTGCCCGTAAACACAATCTGGTCGAACAAATTCCATTTACCTTTATACTTTAATGTACCGTCGCCTCCGGCAAGCGTATTCCACCACGGATTATACAAATCTTTCTTCTTTACATCCTTCGTTTCACGCTTTGCTCCCAAGGCTTCTGCCATACTTTTATCCATAGGATCATCGTTCATGTCGCCCATGATTACAATCTTGATTTTCGAATCCAGACGCTGAAGCGAATCCTTCAGTGCACGTACTTGTATACCTGCACGCTCACGGGCTGGAGACGCTGCTCCACGCGACGGCCAGTGATTAACAATAAAAGCTACACGCTCACCGGCCAGTTTACCGTCGGCTATCAGGAAACCACGCGTCGGACGATCAGTCGGATCGGCCAGTACATAAGGTACTAGCTTGGTAGCTGTCACTGTATACAGTTTCGGATTGTAAAAGAAAGCGCAGTCTATGCCTCGCTCGTCCGGTCCTTCATAATGAATAATCTCATAACTGCGATCGGCCAGTGCTGGCTGCTTCAGCAAATCTTCCAGCACATGACGGTTCTCTATCTCAGCCATGCCTATTACAGCAGCACCTTCAGGTGTCTTATCAGTAGCCAGCGATCCAAGTACCGTCGACATATTTCTCAATTTCGACTGATATTTCTTATCGTCCCATTTATTTCTTCCGTCGGGCAGATATTCATAATCTTTCTTACCCTCATCGTGCTTCGTATCAAACAAATTTTCGAGGTTATAAAAGGCAACTCCGTAGACCGTACCTTTCTGCTCTTGAGCATAGCCCGCTAATACCAGACATGCCCAGAAAAACGCAAACAGATATTTTTTCATACAAAAGATATAGGATAACAGAGGGATTGAATGTAAAACAATCACATTCAATCCCCCTCTATTATTAAATAATAACTTTTAGCATCAAAGTTTCACAGGATCTCCTGCAACTTCAAATTGTCCTTCTCCTAAACTCTTATAACGGAACTCATATAAATAACTTGTTCCATCATAAACCACAGCTTGTATTTTATAATACAAATCTACACCGTTCATCTGTGTAGGAGCATCCGGATAATTATGAGAAAGCACTAATCCACACGCTACTTGAATTTGCTGCATCAGGTAAGCATTAGCTTTCTGCTCATCTTCTTTATCCACCAATCCTTCAGGGTCATTTCCTGTACGCTTATACATCTGTATATTAAAATTCTTATAATGAGAAGATGCACCAAACCACCATTCTCCAGTGTCGGGGTAGTCTTTATCCAAATAAGCAGGCTTATTCTCCGCAACCCAGTTCACAAGATATTGATAGTCATCGACAGTCATCGAAACGGTTATGGTAGGATCGAACAGCCATTTCTCACCATTATGTAAAAAAGTTTCTTTTTCATGAAGAACAATATTATTATTCAATACCCAAGTAGCATCTAACAAATATTCATCTGCCACTGCAGTAGTTACTTTTCCATCATAATACTTATACAAAACAACTTGACGATCATCTTTTTTTGCATAAGGTAATTTTTGAGATAAGAATACAGGCAAATAATCTACCGGTTTGAGAGAAGAAGAGAAATTGTCATTTTTTCCGGGATCACCCATTGCGTCATAATCACTAGGAGTAACCACCAGAATATCATTGCCTAAATAAGCCCCCCATTTACCGTTTGTAAACTGGAACAGGGAATTATAAGGTTTCTGCTGAGTAGGCTGTGAAGTAGTTATTTTTACATTATCCAACTGTATGGTCGTTGTAATCCCGCCTTTTGCTCCACGATATCGAAAAGCAACATAAATGTTTTTTCCATTAAAAGACTTCAGCGAATAAGTTCCGACATTCGTTTTATCCGTATATCCGCTTTCCATAGGAACCGGATAAGTAAAGTAATCGGTGATATCAGTCCATGCAGATACGTCGAATGCCTCCCCAGCATTATACGTATCAGAAATCAATACACTAAAAGCATCTCCGTTATAATGCCCGAACACAATATCAAAAGTTAACAAGGCATCAGCAGATTCAATTTTTACAGGTTTAGTTATCAAGTAATTCTCCAATTCTCCGTCAGCTTTGTAAGCAGACAACTCAGCTGCTCCGTCACCTTTATAGACATTTGCCGACCACTGTTCTGTACCTTTCACACTGATTTGTTTCCATCCCTCAATTTCAATTGGCTGTTTAGCAGTACATGAGTTAAAATTTTCACTCAGATAATCCGTACCTTCCGCCGGATCATTCAGGTCATACATATAATCTACCAGACAAAAATCCCCTTCCTTGGCATCTTCCATACGAGTAGCTAAAACCTTGGGAATCTCCACATTAGGAGCATGAGAAGGAGATAAGAAATTATTTCCCCATATAGTCTTATAATCATCTCCACTTAAGGTATAAGCAGACACAACAGAAAATTTCTTCAGAGTTTCCGAAGTATCTTCCTGATAGTTATATGTAACCCCTACGGTAGACCCTTTTCCCCATGATCCATACATATTTGCCAATATAGCCGGAACATACTTTTCTGCCGAAGCAAAAGAATTCAGAGCCAAATCAGAAGCTACCTGTTTTGCCAATGCCTTTTCTTCATCCGTCTGTGCATCAGCCTCCGCGGCTTTAGCTATAGATTCATAATCGGCCTTTACCAGGATATATTCCTCCTCAGTCTTCGTAATGGTGATACCTTCCGAATCTATTTCATTATAAATATCTTCCATCGGATCACATGCAGCCAGCAAACCACCAAAGAAAAACAATGCTATTAAATTATATTTCAATTTCATACCCAAATCATATTTTAAGTTAGTCATCAGAACATTACTTTAAATCCGGTAGACCATGTTCTTCCAAACCCATAGAATACCAAAGCAGAATCCCAGTCATGAGTTGCACCGTCTGTTGCATCCGCTACATAGCAAGTGTTTGTCAAGTTATACACATTACTGTAAATCACAGCCTTCAATCCTTTACATAAATCGAAACGATAGCTGAGTCCCAGATCGATGGTATAGAAGTTAGGCATCTTCCAGGAATCAATGCCGGCATCCGACTTGCTGGTACGGTTCGACGGATCGAAGTCAGCGTAATTCTTACCAGCAAAATTATAATCGGCATTCAGTTTCAAACCTTTAAAAACTTCCCACGAAGCAGACAGCGCAGCGGTAAGTTGTGCAGAGTTACCCACATGCACATCCTTTACATAGGCATCGTATGTACCAATAGGCTTGCTTGCCTCATCATAAATGGTGAAATGTACATCATCTGCCCATTTCCAGTCGCCTAGCGAGAACATTCCCTTCAGTTCGAAAGTTTTGACCGGTTTATAAGTCGCTTCCAGCTCTACTCCCATATGAATGGCATCCAGACCTGTGATATTGGCATATTCCTGCCCAACTCTTCTGCGGGTCGACTTATCCATCCAGCGGGTATAATATCCATTCAACGCCACATTAAAATACTCATTGTTAAAACCGTACCCTAACTCAAATGTCATAATCTTTTCATAAGGAGCATCAGCATTGGCAGAAACATTATTGTTAGGGAATACAGAATTGAAAAATGGAGCACGGGTAAAGTATCCGCCATTAACGAATACATTGTGGTTCCTATTAAATTTATAATTATATCCAGCTTTAACACTCCACGGTTGGAAGTGATAGAAATCGGAAATTTTCTTTCCGTCTACATTCCCACCCTTGTCATGATAGCGGTATGATTCGTTGGTGATAGAAGCAGAAAGAAAAGACGACCACTTATCTGTACTATATTCTGCCTGCGCGAACAGACCTGCCCAAACAATTTCACCCACACTATGATACTGAACGATATCACCCTCTTTCAGAATAACATTAGGAGATTCATAATCCAGATGTTTGCTGCCCGGAATATAATACGCACCGCCTAGCAGGTTATCGATGACTTCCTTGTGATAACCTTTGTAATAACGCCCGTCAAATCCTCCTGTAAATGTAAATTTCTCTGTAATACGATTTTTATACGAGCTCAACACTCCATACCAGTCATGATCATTTACCGCATTAGTAAAAATAGCCTGAGAACCATTAGGATTAGAAGCATTTGCAGCCAATACAGCATCATAATCTAGCAGTCCTCCAGCTGTCAGTTTAGTATCTTCGTAAGGACGTCCACTATTATTATCAATAGCTAACCAATTACTACAATTTCCACGTACACGACGTCCGCCACCACTTGCCATAGAAGCATAAAGAGAAGTTGTCAAAGAAGAATTTTCATTGATTGTCCAATAATGGTTCAACGAAACCTGAGGTTTGTGATAGTAGTTATATCCATAAGCTCCGCCCGTCAACTCACCGTTCAGGTATCCGTAAGAGTTACTGAAGCGCCCACCGTCGGGACTATTCTTGTAATCTTCGATATAATGCTTGGTAGCACGCTGATTATGCCACTGCGGAGCACCAAAAGCAGTCAACGACAGTTTATGATGTTCGTTGATTATCTTGGATATATTGCCAAAATACGTCCATCCCTCATAATTAGTTCCCTTTACATATCCGTCACCTGTGTTCAGAGCCCCCATTAAGGTCACAGCCCAACCATTGTCCATCAAACCAGTAGAAACAGAAACCGAATATTTGCGGAAGCCATCATTACCGATACCGATATAAGCCGATCCGCCTCTTTGAGCTTCTGTACTCTTTGTCACCATATTCATGGTTCCGCCAACAGAAGACAAGCCCAAGGCAGAAGCTCCCAAACCACGCTGTACCTGAATAAATTGACTCACATCAGAAAGTCCTGACCAGTTCGACCAGTATACCTTACCATTTTCCATTCCGTTGATAGGCACGCCGTTTATCAGAATACCCAGATTTGAAGAATCGAAACCACGCATATTGATTCGTGAGTCACCATACCCTCCGCTTTCACGGGTAACGTATACAGACGGAGTAGATTTCAGTAGTTCCGGAAATTCCAGATTACCCACTTTTTCTTCGATAGTTGCCAGTTTTACATTGGAAATCGGGATCGGAGTCTGGCGGTCCGACTTGATAATTGAAGCAATGACACTTACCTCACTCAGCCCAATGGCATCAGGAGTTAAGGCAATTGTCCCCAAATCCACATTTCTGCCGACAGCTTTCACATTCCGGCTTAATTCATTATAACCGACATAGCTGAAAACAAGCATCACCTTGCCATCTTTGACTTTCAGCGTAAAATTACCGTCGGTGTCGGTAACAGTACCCTCAGCAGACCCTTTCACCATTACGGTTGCCCCAATCAGAGGTTCATGGGTTTCAGCATCCATAACCTTGCCTTTCAACGTAGCCTGAGCTACTGCAGTGACTGTACCCAAAACTACAAGCACCGCAAACAATAGAAAATGCTTCAATTGATTTTTCATACGTTTTCTTAAATTGTTTTTGTGTTATTTATAAATCAAAACAAATATAACAAAAACTTTTTAAAAATTTAGCATAAAAATTCGATTTTATTTCATAATTAACAAATTTGTGTTAACAGATTATCACCAAAGAAAAGAAAGATTGTACATACAGTCTCAATCAAGAATTCAAAGCTAGCAAAAACAAAAGAAAAGCACAGTCATACATTGCAAATTCAAACAACAGTATTCAAAATCGCTAGCAAATTATCAGAAAGTCCAAATTTTAATCGGAATGTCACACACCTGCCGTACTTGCGATTTTAGCAAGTTTCCTATAACACAAAAAGCAGGCGGGCCACTAGTGTACCCAAAAGGTAGCATACCTACCACACTTATTTACAAGCTATTACAAGCTCCTACGGGCCACAACAGCACCACTAGTGTTGCCACCCTTTCCTATTATATATTAAAAGAAAGAGTAAAAGCAAGGGAAGTTTTTTCCGAAAAAACTTCAACCGGATTTTTTTAAGAATTCGTCAGATCGTTTTTAACACTTCAAAGCATACTGTAAATCTCCTGCAAGAATACGATATATTTTGTACAAAGCATTTCTCTATTCGTACATAAATTAGAGAAAAGTTCGGCAAGTTTTCGCTAAAACACCAGCATTTTTCATTTTCAAAGACCACACAGCCACTAAAGAAAGACATCCAAACATGAGGAAAACAGTCCGGTTTTTAGTATCTTTGCAAAGATAAGCAATCAATCGGAATAAAAAATCATGGCGAAAGAAAAAACCGTATATGTGTGTACCAACTGCGGACAGGAATCTCCCAAATGGGCAGGCAAGTGTCCGTCGTGCGGACAGTGGAATACGTTTGTAGAGGAAGTGGTACGCAAGGAAATGCCCGTAGCCAAGCATGTGGCACACGGTATCGAATCGGTGCGTTCGAAACCCCAACGACTGCACGAGATTACCTCAGGCGAAGAACAGCGCATCGACATGGGCGACGACGAGCTGAACCGCGTACTGGGAGGCGGGCTGGTAGAGGGCTCGCTTACGCTGATAGGCGGTGAACCGGGCATCGGAAAATCGACGCTGGTACTTCAGACAGTGCTCCGCCTCACGGACAAGAAGGTGCTGTATATCTCGGGCGAAGAAAGCGCACGGCAGTTGAAATTGCGCGCCGACCGTATCCCCCACCCTGAAGCAAACAACCTGCTGATAGCGTGCGAAACATCGCTGGAACAGATTTTCACAAACATCAAAAATA
>UMCL01031389.1_pt1 | contig 13751 bp, 9 predicted proteins | sample 1964221 | NCBI WGS metagenome assembly UMCL01 (sample SAMEA4835967, study PRJEB28245) | human gut metagenome | biome: gut microbiome; material: fecal sample | place: Denmark | collected 2008
ACATCCACGATGTCATGCGAATGTTTCTCATATACCCCTGCCACAATATGTCCGCGTTTATTGCAGGAAAAAGCCGCCTGTACTTTATGCCGATAGTGGTATGGATCGTCCATCCCGATGATTGGATTGATCTTTCCAAACGGTTCCATGAGTTTGCGCATGTAACTCTGCTTTTTGGAAAGCTGCTGACTGTACAAAATTCCCTGATAGTCACACCCTCCGCATCTTTTTGCGTAAATGCAGTGTTCACCTGTTTTTTGTATCTGGCTTATGTTTGGTTTTCTATCCGTTTCTCTTCCCCTGTTCCTCTCTTTTTTCATCTTCTGTCCCATTGTTTTTTTCTGTCCTATTTGCATATTTTCCAACTTCCTGTACTTGATTTTTAAAGTTCTTTCTCGTAGCACCACCAGTCCTCGTCAAATAAATCGCTCTCTCCCACTACGTCAAAATGCAGTTTTTCATAAGAACGGAGCGCTTTTTTATTTGTCTTACACACGAGAAAATGTACACTCCTTTTCCCCTGTTTTTTCAATTCTTCCATGCCATGCTGCAGAAGCTGCCGGGCAATTCCCTGATTCTGCATATCGGTGCGTACCCCGAGTCTGGAAAGCTCCGCAGACGGCTGCAGTGTTTCTGACCAGCAGGTGAGTGCTTCCACCTGCGGATCTTCATCCACTGTGATCGTGCCAATGATTTCTCCATCTTCATTTTCCATACAAAAAAGAGCATTTCTGCTCATATCATAATCAAATTCCTGTTCTCCCGGATACCCGTTGCCCCATGCGCAGTATGGAGTACCGATCAGCGACTGATACAGCGCAAGAATTTCTTCCTTATCGTCCTGCTTAGCTTTTCGAAACTTCATTTTTCCTCTTTTCATCCTTCGCTTTCGATTTTCTTTCTCAACTATGCCATAATGCTCTCTAAAATGCAAGTATACTGCCCTTTTCATTTTTTTACCCAAAACACCCCGGCAGCCGTTTTTATAACGGATACCGGGGTGTCTGTTTTCTATAGCCGGGTGTACTTATACCTGAATACGATCTGCAATCTCATTTCCCATGGCGAACCGTTCTCCATTGGCACCGATGATCAGTCCATTGGATAATTTCTGAATCACCTGTACGCTGCCACCTTCTTCTACATGATGGCGGTGCAGGAATTCTACAACTTCCGGTAATCCGAATAACCACTGAATGGTATAATTTCCACCAACTTTTGCTTTTGATAATGCCTGCATAATGCTCCCTCCTTCTATAGCTCCTCCATTCGGTTACCACTATTATATGGAGTTTATACCCGGTTAGTCAATTGAGAGCTTTCTCCTTTTATTATAACCGAAATAAGTCATCACTGATCTGAAAACATGACATGTTATAAATTATGAACCGTTTTACACTTTTCCTTGCATCAACTCATAAGACATGTTATATTATGCGTAGAAAAAGGGAAAGCCAGAGAAGCGGCTTACCCGAATATATTAAGTAACTGTTTTATCAACAGCCGTCATTATTCGCAGTAATGGCGGCTATTTTCGTTTTCCCTTGAAAATCGTGTAGCACAATCCAACAAGGGCGCAAATGAACTAAGAGGATTTGCTTATTTTGAGATATTTTTCTATAAAAGTGTGTCAAAAGGTGTGTCAGTCTTTTATTTCATATCATAGAATTGTTCCGGAACCCCTATAAATAAGCATTCTTCGGATTATTTCTCATCCACAACCTGAAAGATAAAAAATTTAAGATAATAGCTCTCCGGCACATTCGCAGAATTTGCCCACAAAATCGGATGATCCGGTGCCTGCGTACGGAATTCCACCTGACGCAGCCGTTTGTGTGCCGCCTTTGCAGCTTCCTTCACCGTCTTTGCCAGCAGTTCCTGTGTCATAAAATGGGAACAGGAACAGGTTGCCAGGTATCCGCCGTCTTTTACCAGCTTTAACCCTTTCATATTGATCTCCCGATAACCTTTGATGGCATTCTTCGTGGCCTCACGGGATTTCGTAAATGCCGGCGGGTCGAGAATGACTACATCATACTTTTCTCCGGCTTCTGCCAGTTTCGGAAGCTCGTCCAGTACATTTGCACAGCGAAAATGTACCGTATCTTCCAGATGATTACGCACGGCATTGGCATTTGCCTGCTGCACCGCATATTCCGAAATATCAAGTCCCGTCACATCGGAAGCACCTGCGATTCCTGCATTCAGTGCAAACGTTCCCATATGTGTAAAACAGTCCAAAACTCTCTTTCCTTTACAGATCCGCTGCATTGCCAGCCGGTTATACTTCTGGTCAAGGAAAAAGCCCGTCTTCTGACCATTTACCACATCGACCAGATAGTGCACGCCATTTTCCGTAATCTCCACCTCTGTATCAAATGTTTCCCCAATAAATCCTTTCACCTTCGGAAGTCCTTCTTTCCTGCGCTCATTGGCGTCACTTCTCTCATAGACTCCACGGATAGAAATACCGTCCTCTTTCAGTACCCTTTTTAATAATGAAACGATTGTTTCCTTGAACTGCTCCATACCGAGTGCCAGACATTCCACCACAAGCACATCCTCATACTTGTCAACCACCAGTCCCGGCAAAAAATCCGCTTCCCCGAAAATCACACGACAGGAAGATGTATCCACCGTTGTCTTCCGGTATTCCCAGGCATTCTTTACACGCATACGAAGAAAATTCTCGTTAATCTCCTGATCCACATGACGGGTCAGCATGCGGATACGGATCTTCGAATTCTGATTGATAAATCCCTTTCCCATCGGATATCCGTCAAAATCATGTACCGTCACCACATCTCCATTGGTAAATGTCCCCACAATCGTATCAATCTCATTATCAAAAATCCATGCGCCACCCGCCTTGATCGTGCGGCCTTCTCCCTTTTTTAAAGTAACAATTGTATGATTCTCCATCTTCTTTTCCTTCCTGTAAATACTTTCTTCATAGAGATACCACGTGCGATGTCGAACATTTGAGGACATATACACAATATCTTCTTTTCGCTGTCCCAGCTTCGTTTTCGTTTGGGACATATACACAATATTTCTTCTTTTATGTCCCGGCTTCGTTTTCGTTTGGGACATATGCACAATATTTCTTCTTTTATGTCCCACTTTTATTTTCGTTCGGGACATATACATAATATCTGCACTTCTATATCCCATTTTTAACGCTTTCCGGGACATATCAGTGGAAACTTTTTCTATATATCCCACTCTGACTCTTCTTCGGGACTTTTCAACTTAAAAATCTTCCATATATCCCTGCCCTGTCTATCTTAGAATTTTTTCTCTCAAATATCTTCTATATGCCCTCTCCCTGTCTACCTCAGGACTTTTTCCCTTAAAGTGTACCACAGAATAATTACGTTTTCCAGCACTCCCCATTGTTTTTGAAATCCATAAATGTTATAATGTTGTTAATAAATTAACGAAGTTGTTGCATTTCTGTTCACAACTTCACGCTAAGACATACAAGGAGGTCTTATACGAATGGATTTTTCAGAAGAATACAGACAGAAGCTCGTTTCAGCAGACGAAGCCGTAAAAGTAATCAAATCCGGTGACTGGGTAGACTATGGCTGGTGTACCAACACCGTAGATACACTGGACAAAGCACTTGCCAAGCGTACCGATGAACTGAAGGATATCAACCTGCGTGGCGGAATCCTCTTAAAACCGCTTGCCGTATTTGAGCGCGAAGACGCCGGCGAGCATTTTACATGGAATTCCTGGCATATGTCCGGAATCGAACGTCATATGATCGCACGTGGCTGTGCATTCTACAGCCCGATCCGTTATTCCGAGCTCCCTCGTTATTACCGTGAGCTGGATTGTCCGGATGATGTGGCAATGTTCCAGGTTGCTCCAATGGACAAGCATGGATACTTCAACTTCGGGCCAAGTGCTTCCCATCTTGGTGCGATGTGTGAGACAGCCAGACATATCATCGTAGAAGTCAACGAAAATATGCCGCGCTGCCTTGGCGGAACAGAAAACGGTATACATATTTCCAAAGTCAATGCAATCGTAGAAGGCTCCAATCCTCCAATCGGAGAACTCGGTGCCGGCGGTCCTGCTACCGAAGTAGACCAGAAAGTTGCACAGCTGATCGTAGACCAGATTCCAAACGGTGCCTGCTTGCAGCTTGGTATCGGTGGTATGCCAAACGCAGTCGGTTCCCTGATCGCACAGTCCGACTTAAAGGATCTTGGTGTTCACACAGAAATGTATGTAGATGCATTCGTAGACATTGCCAAAGCCGGAAAGATTACCGGTGCCTGCAAAAACATTGACCGCTACCGTCAGGTATATGGTTTCGGTGCCGGAACCAAGAAGATGTATGATTATCTGGATGAAAATCCAGAACTGATGAGCGCACCTGTCAGTTACACCAACGATATCCGCTCCATCGCAGCACTGGACAACTTCATCTCCATCAACAACTGTGTAGATATCGACCTGTTCGGACAGATCAGTGCCGAGTCTTCCGGAACCAAACACATCAGTGGTGCCGGCGGACAGCTTGACTTCGTTCTCGGTGCTTATATGTCCAAAGGTGGAAAGAGCTTTATCTGCTGTTCTTCCACATTCACGGATAAGAAAGGTGTTATGCATTCCCGCATCCGCCCGACCCTGGCAGAAGGTTCCATTGTCACAGACACCCGTGCAAATACCCACTATGTCGTTACCGAATATGGCATGGTCAATGTAAAGGGATTATCTACCTGGCAGAAGGCAGAAGCCCTGATTTCCATTGCACATCCGGACTTCCGTGATGATCTGATCAAAGAGGCAGACCAGATGCACATCTGGAGACGTTCCAACCGATAAGAACACCGTTTGTTCACAATTTATTCATATTGCAAAAAAACCTCGTTTTTAACGGGGTTTTTTTATAAATTTTACCTCTTGTCTTTACTATCCTTTTTTAGTAATCTATAGTTCGAGTAAAGGAGAGGTAACGATGAAGAAATTTTTTAGTATTATCAAAGAAAAACTATTCACCAGAGTTGAAAAACAACATTCCGAAGCTTACCTGCGTCGGATCTCATTTCTGAATAAATATTCCCTGCTGTTCCACATGTTGATATCCTGTGGGATCGTATTTATGGTGGAGGTTCTTTCCCGAAGGAGTTTTCTCTCGGCATGTTCCTTCGTTGGGATGCATACCGGTGCATTTTTTTATAATGCCTTTATTGTATTTGCATCCTTAAGCTTTGTTTATCTGTTCCGCAGACGTGCATTCTGGCGGATCATTATCAGCGGTTTCTGGGTGCTCCTTGGAATCATTAACGGATGCATCCTTTCAAACCGTGTAACACCGTTTGGCTTTACAGACCTTAAATGTATCAATGATCTGTTTGCCATGAACAATACCAACTATTTCACGGCAGAAGAAGCTACCATCGTAGTCATCGGGCTCGGTCTGTTCCTTCTGTTTTGTGTTGCGCTCTTCATTAAAGGACCGCGCTATCAGGGCAAGACCCATAAAATTGTTGTAGTAGGTGCCATTGTATCGGTACTGTTTGTCGGTCTTCCTGTTACAACCTCTGCTGCACAGAATGCCAATGTTGTTGCAAGTTACTTCTCCAACATTGCACAGGGATATGAAAACTACGGTTTTATCTATGGATTCTCTTCGAGTGTGGTAGACCGTGGAATGAGCAAGCCGGATGACTACTCCGAGCAGAAAATTGCTTCGATTGAAAAAAATGTAAATAACACAAAAAAAGAAACAACTGTCACCAAAAAGAATGCACCAAATATTATCTGTATTCTTCTTGAATCATTCTGTGATCCGGATGAGATCAAGTTTCTGAATTATAATCAGGATCCGATTCCTACCTTTCACAATCTCGAGAAGAACTACACGAGTGGTTACCTGACAGTTCCGGTTGTTGGCGCAGGAACCGCAAACACTGAGTTTGAAGTTCTCTCCGGTATGAGTATGCAGTACTTCGGAACCGGCGAGTATCCGTATAAAACAATCCTGAAAAAGACAGACTGCGAGAGCACTGCTGCTGATCTGGCTTCCATCGGATATGGAACCCATGCCGTACATAACAATGGCGGTAACTTTTACAGCCGTGTCAATGCCTTTTCCATGATGGGATTTGATACTTTCACCAGCAAGGAACTGATGAACATTCAGAGTTATACGCCAAACGGAAGCTGGGCTACCGATGATATTCTTGTTCCTGAAACAATCAAAACCTTAGATTCCACTCCGAATCAGCCGGACTTTACCTACACCATTACCGTAGGTACACATGGTGATTATCCAAAGACTCCGGTTATCGCAAATCCGGTATATACCGTCAGCGGTGTGGATGATGAAGAAAAGAAAAACCAGTGGACTTATTACGTCAACCAGTTAAATGAAGTAGATACATTCCTGAATGATCTGATTACAGAGCTCTCCAAGAGAGATGAAGATACCATCGTGGTAGCGTTCGGTGATCATCTTCCAACTATGGGTCTGGAAGACTCCGATATGAAATCCGGTGATATCTACAAGACAAAATATGTCACATGGAATAACATGGGATTAAAGAAGCAGGATGCAGATCTGTATGCATACCAGCTGATGGCAAGCATTACGGATTCCACAGGTATTCATGAGGGAACCATCTTAAATTACCATCAGACCCAGATGAACAACACAGACCACACTGCATATCTGGACGGACTGGATAATCTGCAGTATGACATTCTTTACGGAAACCGTTACTGCTATGATGGCAAAGACAAATACCCTGCAACCGACATTGTAATGGGAATTGACGATGTAACTGTATCGGAGACGTCGGATTCCATCGGCGGATCGGAAGTGTTTGTCTATGGAAACAACTTCACCAAGTGGAGTAAGGTATTTGTAAATGACGAGAAAGTCAATACAACCTTCAGCAATTCCGGTTGTCTGATTATTCCAAAAGACAGTGTCAAAGACGGTGATACCATTAAAGTGTGCCAGATGGGTTCCAACAGTACGATTTTCCGTGAATCCAACACGTACCCATACAAAGATCCTGCTGTGGAAGAAACCGTTACGGGAACAGAGTCGGACAGCAATACCGAATCTACAGTTTCAGAAAGCCAGAAATAAGCAAAAAAGACCTGCCAGTGATTTATTCACTGACAGGTCTTTTCTTGTCTTAAATTGTCTTTAACGCATCCACAGCGGCATCCAGATACGGATTTTCCATCTCATAGAATGCACCGGCATCCGCAGCTTTCGCATATGCCGGATCCAATGGCAGTTTGCCAAGAACTCTGGTTCCTTCTTTTGCGGCAACTTCGTCAATGTTGCTTTCTCCAAACAGTGCGATCTTCTTTCCACAATCCGGGCATTTCAGATAACTGAAATTTTCCACCAGTCCAAGTACCGGTATATGCATCATATTTGCCATATGGAAAGCTTTCTTTACGATCATCTGTACCAGTTCCTGTGGAGATGTAACAATAACGATACCGTCCACCGGAAGGGACTGGAACACGGTAAGCGGTACATCACCGGTTCCCGGTGGCATGTCCACAAACAGATAGTCCACATCGCCCCAGACAGCCTCATTCCAGAACTGTTTCACAGCCCCTGCAATCACAGGTCCTCTCCAGACAACCGGTGCCTCTTCATCTTCCATCAGAAGATTGATGGAAACGATTTTGATTCCTTCTTTTGTCTCATACGGATACATTCCTTTTTCGTCACCGACCAGCTGACCGTGTGCTCCAAACATCTTTGGAATGGACGGTCCGGTAATATCGGCATCCAGAATTCCCACTTTATATCCTGCTTTCGCCATCTGTACCGCCAGGGAAGAAGTAACAAATGATTTACCGACACCTCCCTTTCCGCTGACCACTCCAATCACATGTTTGATATTGGAATATGCATTCATCGCTTCGAGCATACTCTGCGGATTCTGAGAATTATGGGAACATCCCTCACAGCTTTCTTTGGAACAGGATGATGCTCCGCTGCAACTTGAATTTTCTGGCATAATGATAGCCTCCTTGTTAATTATTTAATGATTTATTTATATAGACTGCCCAGTCTTTGGAATGGGTAGTATATGAAATAAGCTTTTCCGATAATTTTATCTTTGCTGACATAGGTATGATCCCAATATCTGGCATCATAGGAATCATTCCGGTTGTCTCCAAGCACCAGATAACTGTCTTTGGGAACCTCAAACTCAAACGGTCCGGTTGCCTCTGTCCATGTCTCTTTCAGGTAATCCTCCTTCAAAGGAGTCTCAGAGTCATTGATATAGATTTTCGCATCCTCAATGGTAACCTTTTCTCCGGGCAGACCAATCACACGCTTGACGTATTTTTGCGTTTCGTCATCCGGGAACCGGAAAATCACGATATCTCCTCTCTTCGGTTCTGAAAACTGATACGCCAGCCGCAGCCCGAACAGGTCATCGCCCGGTTCAATGGTATGCTCCATCGATCCGGTCGGGACTGTTGCATTGATGATCACGTAATTCTTCAAAACCATCGCCAGCGCGAAGGCTGCCAGCAGAGTGACTACCCAGCTGAGCACTTCCCGCAGAGGCGAAGAAGCTTTCTCCTTTCCCTCGCCCTTTGGATCATTGTCCATCTTTATTTCTTCTGTTGACATTTCTTTTTTCTCTTCCATAATCACTCTACTCTCTTGGTGCAAACCACCAGTCAATAAAATCTTCCCTGCGGAAAACCAGTCCCACAAGTCCCAGATCCACACGTTCTTTCTGTGTCAGGGTCTGCGCAATAAATTCATTCACAGATACATCAAAATCGCCTTCCAGGCACCAGATACAGCTCACTGTCGGCACATTCTCCTGATTTTTCCAGTCATCTACGAACGAACCGCCGAAATCAACAATCTTATTCCAACGATGCTGCGTATTGATAACCCGCTGCTTGATATTCTCATAGATGACCTCCATCATCCGGTGAACTTTCGGGTGATACATCACAGGCTCAAGAATCCTTAAGAGTCGGTGCTTTGGATTGACACGTAGTTCCAGCGTTCCGTTTGCCGTATTCGTCACCATACAGAAAATCTCGTTATCCGGAAACGTTTCCGGCCGCAGATGATACTGATAACGATATGGTACCACACTTTTTATCATATGGAAATCTGCATCCATTTCTTCATATATAACACCCGGACATTCACTGCTTATCACATAGTGCATGCTACCCTGATAAGGCGCCAGAAGCTGGCAGAACAGATCCCGGTTCTTTTCGAATACAATCAGCTGGTATTCTGCCAGAAAACGCCGGAAATCCATAATATGGTTCTGCCTGTAATATGTAAACAGCCCCTTGCTGATAAATGCAATCCTTATGCTTTTTCCGGTATAACCCTGAATAATTGTTGCAACCGGAAGTTCAATCTCTCTCCCTTTTAAATAAACTTCCACTGTGACAGCTTTGCCAAGCAGCTGCATCTCTTCTTCATACTCTGTCAGAACCGGCTGCTGTCCGCTGGCAATATACTGGTTCAGCCCCAGCGGATTGGATGCAAAATGTTCTACAATCCGTCTGCCGATCAGCCTGCGCAGCTCCGTCAGATGTTCATCATGCGCCACATCATCCCTTGCCAGCCGCAATGTCAGGAATTTTTTCCGTAAATGCAGATGATACGTCATATGCCTGAGCCACTCCGGTTTTAACCCCAGATCTTTCTTTTCATCGGTCACAAGAAACCCCTGCTGATACAGGCAGGATGTCCCGATCAGTCCCTGATGTTTGGAATTATAAATCCAGATACACCCCTCCATCAGTTCATCCATGATACGAATCGATATGATTCCAAGAATATCCGCGAACGGATTGTCCATGATATGATTCTGTTCCCGCAGCGTCACGCTTTTTTCATCAAAGGAAATCTGAATGGGAAATGGCTGATACAGCATATAGTGCTGTACTGCGTGCACCAGCCTCTGAAGGGACAGATTCTTCGCATATTTCGGCCGTAACACCAGCGTAATTCTGGTTCCGGACTGTTCGCGGTTGGAATTGATATATTCCATTGTTTCCGCCCCTTCTATCCATTTTGCGGTAACCGGTTCTAACGTCTGGCGATCCGTAACATTCCACGCGGTATTTACCGATTTGTCCTTTCTCGACTCAATCAACAGTGCCCGTGCAACCATAAAACCGGAAAGCATACCGACTCCAAACTGCGCCACCGGTTCATAGTGAAGCTGCTGTGTAGAAAAATCCTCGCTCTGATAAAAACTCACTCCGATTTTGGCGACATACTGCTCAATATCCCTGGCATTGATTCCGATTCCGTTATCCTCAAACACCAGACGCTGCGTTTCGGAATTATACTGAATGGAAATTTGAGGAGAATACGGATTTCGCATGGAATTTAAGGCTCTTGCCTCCTCCATCTCCAGAAACTCTGTTCCCCAGCTCCATTCCAGCGCCGCCCTGGTATTGCATGCATCAATGGCATTTTGAAGAAACTCCCGGATATAGGCATCCGGATCTCCGTAAAACTGCGTACTTGCAAAGGTCGATATGATATTTTCCTGATCCATACCTACTTTGCACTGTTTCATAGCTGTTCCTCATTTAATAAAATTGCCTGAACCACAAACCGCTTATCTGCCTGTCTGCTCACACAGGTTGATAAAGTCAGCAGATGACTGTCCACCGAAAGCTGGATTTTGTCCTTTACCTCCGGCGAATTCTTGGATTTTTTCACAATGCTTTCAAGATAACTTACACGTCCCTCTTTCGTTGAAAAGTCATTGGTGTGCAGAATATGTGCATCGTCCGTCTTATATGCCGCAAAAATCTCATACACGAGCACCTTTTCCTTTGTATACACATATATATACGGAAAATTGTTAAAAAATGTCTGGTCTTCATAGTTGTGGAGAGAAGCAAACATTGTGTCATTGCGCATATTGTGCCCATACACGACAGTATCAAAATCCGTAAACTCTTTACTGTTTGCCTTCTCTGTATAAATACATCCAGGATATCCCCTGGTACCATTCATATTGTAATTCAGATAATAGGAATCATCACTCGGATGCTGTAACACCGGATAATCCACCCCGGTTCCCGGAATGTAGATCCATGCGTAAATATCCTGATTGACTCCCTTTAATTTTTTCCAGTTTAAATTTTTCTGTGGAATTTCTATTCCTTTTTGTTCCAGTTCGCTGTCTTCGGTCTGCACTTCCTGTGCCACATTCTCCGTCTCAGTCTGCGTATCTGACGGAATATTGATCTGATTATCATTCACCTGATTCTGCAGATCATTTACCTGGGCAGAAAGCTTTTCATATTCTTTCTGTGCATTCTTCTGAACCATCCAGCTTCTTCCAAATATTATGAGTACCACGATCAATACAACTGCCAGAACAATGGTCAGAATTTTATAGATATTGATCGTTCTGTCGTTCTTTCTTTCCTGTCTTTTCATAAAATAGTTTTCTTTCTTTAAAATTGAGGCAGGGCGGCAGATTCCATTCCACCGCCCTCACGTGATGCCATGCATCACCTATCCATAGACCTACATGCTAAATAAAATTGTATCCAGTGAGATTAATTCTTACGTGCTTTTCTTCCGCATACAACAATACCTGCTGCCGCAAATACTGCAACGAACGGAAGTGCCGGAAGCGCTGCCCCGGTTTTTGGAGATGTCTTATAGGAAACAGATCCGGAAGCTGATGTTCCTTTCTGACTTCCTGCTCCACTTTTGCCATTGACACGGGCAGAAGAACTCTTTGTGGAAGAATTCCGTACGGAATTCTTTCCATCGGTATAACCATCTGTATAACCGTCGTCATAATCATCCTCGAAACTGTCCTCTCCATCGTCATAAGACTGTGGATAGTTTACTGTCACATTCTGATTTACACTAACCGGATTATACTGATTATTGGTCTGTGAGTTGTTCTGGTTGTTGTTGTTTGTCTGGCTGCTGCTGTTGGAATTGTCATTTACATTGGAATTTGTATTTGATCCCTGGGAATTTTCATCCTTTGACGGATCTGTTGTAACGGTAGGATTCACATTTGAACTGTACCTTACAACTATAACCGGTGAAAATGAATACAATGTAACCGTGACTTTGCCATTGGAAACGCTGTCCGGCTTTACAGTCTGCCAGCTTCCGCTTTTTAATTTATGTAATACATAAACATTGTCTCCAGCCTTAATTCCACTTGCACAAATCGTTACTTTGATTCCTTTGGATGTATTCGTTGCAGACGGAACACTGATATCAGACATGGCCATGACGGTTGCACTTCCGTTCTGTGCACTTGCCACAGCATTTGCCTGACGGTTTCCCTCGCGGTAAACATCTTTGTCCACACCCTTGGAAGAAACCGTGATAAGCTCATTGTTTGCATTATAACCGCTGCTTTCAACGGTTGTTGCCTTATTCAGCTCATTGGTTCTTTGAACCAGTGCCGTATCACTTGTTGGTGATGGATCTGCAAACACGGTTGTGCCCATTGTAAATACCAGCATCATAGCTGTCACAACTCCTGTGAAAATTTTCTTTTTCATCGCAATCTACCTCCTTTCCACGTAATATAAACTGCATGTAACTCTATCTATATCAAGTGCGCGCGCACTGGATACCTTATTGTACGGGTGTATAAAACACCTTCATAATGAGTTCTTCCATGGCATCTTCATCGACATGGTACTCCTCATACCGTTTCCCGTCAATCGGCTTTCCCTCCACCGTTTTTCCGGGAACCGTATACATCTGGTCTTCTGAAAAACCGTAATTCATCAGCTGCTCAATCATACTTGTGAAATCCACACTGGTTACCAGATAATCGGAAACAGAATTGTAAATTTCTGTCACCTGATCCGGGTTTTCTGTGGATACTTTTTTTAATTTATCCATATAGGCAACAATATACTGTTCTTCGCGCTGCAGACGCTTTGTTGCACTGTCATATTCTTCGGTATCCCTTCCATGCAGGTAATAATAAGCCTGCGTCCCATTCAGGGTTACTTTTTGCCCTTTCTTCAAATCCACACCGGCTTTGGGAAACGAAATATCCTGCAGTACAGTCACTTCCACTCCTCCCACAGCATCATTCATCTGTGGGATTCCCCCCATATTCATCGCAAGATAACCGCTGATCGGAATATTTTGAAACAGACCGGAAACCGCATCCACGGTTTTGCTGCAGCTGAGGCGCTTACCGTCCCCGAATGCATGCTGCAAACAGATCTGAGTTTTAAGCGGTCCCATATCAATACCTTCTTCATCACACAATTCGATATCTGCCATCGTGTTTCGATTGATGGAAATGACCTGCAGCTGCTCTGTTTTATTGTTTACAACAAGAAGAAACAGTGCATCGGACTGCCCGCCCTGGGTATAATCGCTGCTTTGCTGTACCGGACCATTGATATCAACCCCCATCATGAGGTAGGTTTTGATATCTGTATTATACAGATACTCTTTTCCCTGATAAGCAACTACACCCTCCTGCCACTTTTCCTGACCGGAATCCTGTGTGGTATCTGTCTGCCCCGCAACCTGCTGCTCATAAGAATTTTCTGTATCATCCGTAATGTGGAAGCCGGCATTTTCCGCCTTCGTTTTGACCCCTGCCACAATCACAAGTGCAAGAATCACCACCATCATTCCAGACATAAAATACAATGCATTATGAAGTTTTGTCGATGGTTCACGCATTCTTCTCATGATGTTCTCCGTAATTTCCATAATAGCTGCCATAATAGCCGCC
>UMCL01047455.1_pt1 | contig 13559 bp, 10 predicted proteins | sample 1964221 | NCBI WGS metagenome assembly UMCL01 (sample SAMEA4835967, study PRJEB28245) | human gut metagenome | biome: gut microbiome; material: fecal sample | place: Denmark | collected 2008
GTAGAGTTCTGTGGTTACTTCCCTACTGATAATCCTAAGTATAGTATCATTGTATCTATTAATAAGACTGGATTACCTGCAAGTGGCGGACTAATGGCAGGTGATGTATTTAAGAAGATAGTTGATTATATTAAAGACTGGGAAGTATGAGTGTAATAGTGTTTATTATTTGCCTTATTTCGTGTATAGCAAGTATAATAGGATATTTGAGAAGAAAGTATAAGTGGCGGTCTAGATTTATGCAGTCAAACCGTGAACTAAACCATTATGATAAACAAAGCCCTTATGATATATATACTCGTGATATAGGTATATATGAACCAACCTCTTATAATGTGTACAAACTATTTGTTGGACAAAACAAGAATAGTGATTACCAACAAAGGGAGCATGATTACCATTGGTATAGGTTTGATAGGTATGAATTGACAAGTTCAAAGAAGTATATATTTACAAATATAGTCTTGTGTATAACAATGGCAGTTATGATTATTCATTATACCTTTCTAGTTATGGACGGTGTTGCTATTTTAGAGGGAGGTTATCAATATATTCCACTACTAATATCTGGGGCTATTTGTACAAACAAATTAATCACTAAATACAAAGCATACAAGATAGCAAAGGTTATTTATAATATATATGATAATATGTTGCCTCAAATAATAGAGAGGAAGAAGGTAAATCTAAGTTTTAAATATTTAGGAGAGTATGTTACTCTTAAATTCAAATTTATTCCACATTCTTACATTCTACAGATAGATGAAATACACTATGAATGGGGGGAGATATATGTATTTATTGCTATAAACAATAATGAAACACAGCTAGAATTTTCATTTTTTTGGAGAAAGCAACAATGAATATAAACATTTGTGCTAAATGTGATTCTGGGGAATTAACAGAAGAAGGAGTGAATGAATTATGATAGAAATGACAAGTAATGATTATTATGACTTCTTGGAGAAGGTTTTAGAGAGATACGAAACAGGAGAGCTATCAGAGGAAGAAGCTGCACAAATGGTGAATGATGTTGTTATTGATGAATGGAAGTCAGACCCACGTGAACCGCATGATGTACCAGATGATTATATACCACAAGTAACAATACTTAACATTCTTGCATTAGTTTAATAGGTTAATAATCAGTAACTTTATTTCAAACATAACACGTATTATTAATTAATATAACTAATCTATGAATAATCAATCAGAGAATAAAGAACCAGATTTCTTTACCCCTAATGCTCCAATTAAATACGCAACGGCAGGAGGAAGAGGGGTAATGATAGGTTGCGGAATTATAACAGCCTTATATGTTATAGGCGTAATTATAGGGCTGTGTTTGGGCTATGGTTGGAGTAGCCTTCTTCTGCCTTTCCTACCATTCATCATAATTGGATTTATTGGCTACATTTGGGAGATGTTTAAGAAGTTCCACAATCTGGGATATGATGAGAAACGTAGGATATAAAGTCTCTGTATGCCTATATATCCTACCTTCCACTAGTAAATCCCTATGTACTTGACCCTACTAGTAGGGAATAGTAGTATTATTACCTAGCCATTCAAATAACTTGTTTAGATAATACTTGATAGGCTAGATACAATATTACGTATAAATCAATTATTATATAAGAATTAATTATCATACAAGAAATCCTTATTATTCCTTTGAGGTTATTAAATTTCATACTACATTTGCAACGCATTTCCAGATAATAGTTAATTTACTAGCTTATAATCTGAATATCCAGTAAGGTTTGCTGGTAATAAATGTATTATTAACTTAATAATTAAAACTATGTCAAATTTGGAAAATGCTAATGTAAAGAGTGCTGAAGAACGTAAACGTGCAGAAATGCATAGAACTTATGGAATGTGGTATAAAGAGGGAGCAACAGCTTCCGACCTTGTTTCTTGGTGTGATGCAAGAATAGCAGTTTACAGTGAATGGATTAAGAACTGTACAGAACTGAAACATTCAAGTCAAGCACAGTTATTGAGTGGCATGTCTAAAGAAGCTTTAGAAGCAGCTTTAGCTGCATTAAACGCCCAATAGCATCTTTCGTGAGGTTGTGCCAATGTCTTGACACAACCTCATTTTCAATTTAATCAACCACATTTACTAGTTAATAATTATATTCAGTGAAATATTACATCTTGTAAGTATAATCTATTTCCCAACCATTCTGCATACATATCTTTATCAGTTCATTAAAGGTTACTAACATATCTACATCTTCTGTTTCAGTCACCAATGTAGCATGAGAGATAACAAAGTACTCTCCAGTATCATAAGCATCAAACTTATTCCTTCCATTTTGAAATGTAGCATAAACACTACTAATATAATAGGCTACCTTGTTATTCCTCTGATTACCGTCATATAGTACGTTATAAATTCCATTTATAGTATATACTTCCAATAAAACTATACCATTCCTCATTATCCTATTAGTAGCTGGTGATACATAGGTTGTAATCCTATAAGGATATATCTTGTCTATTAGTTCCATTACTAAGTTCCTCATTTTAATAGGGTCTGATTCTGCCTTCTCAATGGCATCCTTTGGTAAAGTAGGTTGGTTGAAGAATGTCCTCATATTCTCCAATCTTAACTTCTCTGCACTTAAAGCTTCTATCTTATCCTTGCACTCCGCTCTCTCATTCTCACACTTAGTTAGGGTTTTATAGTACTTATCTTTAGCTATATCCATTACAGAATCCGGAGCATCCATATAAGCACTATAAGCTCTTTCTATCAATCTATCCATGTTGGATATATGAGATGTAAAGTTGGCTATATTCATTTCCAAATTGGTTATTTTATCGGTAAGTTCCTCCACCTTAGCTACTCTATCTTCATCATTCAAATTGGCAAATCCTATTAGCTCCTGTTTAACTAAGCCCCAAATAATAGCTTCTAATTTCTCATTACTAATTGTAATGCGACTACTACAATCTGTAGCATTATTGATACCCGACATACATGACCACCTAATAGCTACCTTCCCATTCATCAATCTATATTTATCCCCCTTATCTCCACCACGTTTCTGTGGAGTTAATGAGTGTTCACAGATAGGACATTTAAGAAGTTTACTCAATATATAAGTAGCCTGTTTTGGATAAGGAGTTCTAGCAGTTCTATTTGTAGCTCTCTTAGTGGTGGCTTTATCGAACATAGCCCTAGTTATGATAGTAGGTATCTCGACTTCAAACTCATCTACATCTTCTGTATCTGGGTCAGTAAGAGATACAACCTTTATACCAGTACAATAAGGTTCAAAGGTTAAAATATGCTCTATAGTCCCTATGCTGAATTTCTTATTAAATTGTTCACCATACTTGGCAGTAATAGCCAAAGCTGTAGATTTCAGTGTTGCACCGTCTTTAACATATTCTTCAAATACATCTACCACAACTTTAGCGGCATCATCATTTATCACCCAACTATTCTTCTTACCCTTATCTCTACCACCATATCTTTTATAACCAAAGAAGGGCTGTCCTATACTCATTTGATTGTTATCCAGTTCATCACGTCTACCAGATGCTATTTGTGTTTTCATACTCTTTATGTATTTCCAAGCAGCATCAAAGGCAGCACCTATAATAGTTTCAGCATCTCTAACTTTCTTGCCAGTTACAGGGTCTATAGTCCAAGTATCAATATCCCTAAAATACACAGGAATATCCATGTTGATAAGCTGTCTAACATATAACCGACCCGACATAGGGTCACGACTCATTCGGCTAACTTCCGACACTAAAACGACATCAAATTCCTTATTAATAGCAGCATCTTTTAGACGTTGAATAGACTGCCTATCTCTCTTACTTGCATCATCTTTACCAGTGATATGCTCACCAAATATCATATTATCACTTGACGTATAACCAAACTTCTTAGCCAGTCTAGTTAGGTCATTTACCTGTCGCTCATAGTCTTGCTTCTTAGTTGAGCACCTAATCAAAAATGCAGCTCTCATATCTGTTACATTTAATATTATTGCAATCAAGACTATTAGCTAACTATCTATAATGCAATATAATAGCACAGATAATAGTCTTTACCTCTCGCAAAGATAAGAAAGTTTCTACAATGGTGCAAGTATTTTAATAATAGCGAATTGCCGGAATTCAACCGAGGAGTGCTGGAAGTGTTGCGTCAACCATTGGAAGACCGCCAGATCACTATTTCCCGCATCAAAAGTACTATCAGCTATCCGGCCAATCTGATGCTGATTGCATCCATGAACCCATGCCCCTGTGGATATTACAACCATCCGACAAAAGCATGCGTATGCAGCCCCGGACAGGTTCAAAAGTACTTGAATAAGATATCCGGTCCATTATTAGATCGCATCGACATTCAGATAGAGATTGTACCTGTACCCTTTGATAAGATTTCCGATCAAAGACAGGGAGAATCGAGCAATATCATCAGACAGCGAGTGATAAAAGCCCGTCAAATGCAGGAAAGACGCTACACCGAATATACCGGAATTTATTGCAATGCACAAATGAACAGCAAACTGCTTGCAATGTACGCTCAACCGGATGCCAAAGGACTTGCATTGCTAAAAAATGCAATGGAACGACTCAATTTATCTGCCCGAGCCTACGACCGGATTTTAAAAGTTGCCCGTACAATCGCCGATTTGGAAGGAGCAGAACAAATACTCCCCAATCATTTGGCAGAGGCTATCAGTTATCGGAATCTCGACAGAGAGAACTGGGCTGGATAATAACAATGAATATAAACATAAGAGAATTATTTCATCGATAACACTATCTTTTTTCATATATTTGTTTTACATTTGTGACAAACAAATATGCAATCATATGAAAACATCAATAACAAGTCTTTTAATGATATTTTGTTTGAGCATATTGGCTTATGCGCAAACTCCCCAGGACAGAGCCACAGAACTAAAAAAACAAGCGCAAAGCAGTCTCAATCAAAAAGATTACATCAAAGCGCGTTACTTATTCAAAAAAGCATACGAAGCATTTGCAACCCGCGGAAACTATCCACAGGCGATAGAATGTGGTGTTCAGGCCAATGCTTTATACGTCAGAGAGAACTTTTACAAAGAAGGATTCGAACTTTGTCGTGACATGGACCAACTTATATGGACCGGAGAGCAAAATCAGAAGAAAGTCTTTTATGACCTCCGCTTCCTCGTAAACAAGGAGCGGTTGCAGATGTACACGGCACTTAAAAATCCAGCCCAAGCAAAAACACAGCTGAATAAATTGGAAGAAACCGCTAACCTTGCCAAGAATGACTCACTGACAGAGGTTTTACTGTATACAAAAGCCAACTATTACTATACATTTAACCAAAACACGCAAGGTGATGCCTGTTTCCGCAAACTGATTAATCAATATAAGGAAAAGAAAGACTATGCCAAAGTGAATGATTGCTACAAGAACCTTATCGGAATTGCCCGTAAAGCCAATAATGCCCCTTTAATGGAACGCACCTATGAAAGTTACATCGTTTGGACAGACTCCGTGAAAGCTCTGACAGCTCAAGACGAACTGAATGTACTGAAAAGGAAATATGACGAAAGCCAACTGACTATACAAGAAAAAGACGACACACTATCAGCCAAACAATACATCATTATAGGTCTGTGTGTTCTTGTAGTCATCCTCGTTGCCGGACTGGCAATACTGGCCGCCATATTACTGAAATTTATAGCCGGCAACCGCAAATTAAAGAAAAGTGTGAAGATTGCCAATGAACATAATGAATTAAAAACCAAATTCATTCAGAACATATCCTCACAGATGGAACCGACTTTGAATACGTTGGCTACCTCTGCGAATGAACTTTTACAGAAAGCCCCTCAAGAAGCGAGCCAAATGCAGAGCCAAGTCGCTGCTCTGAAGAAATTCAGCGATGATATCCAGGAACTGTCTTCATTAGAGAATTCATTAACCGAACTCTATGAATTGGGTGAAATCAACGTAGGTACTTTCTGCGAAAATGTAATGGATAAGGTTAAGGAGCATATAAAAATAGATGTTACTCCTTCAGTCAACGCTCCCAAACTTCAGGTAAAGACAAACAAGGAGCAACTGGAACGTATCCTTCTCTATTTACTGAAAAATGCAGCCTACTACACCGAACAAGGACGTATCAGCCTTGAGTTCAAGAAACGTGGTGCACATACTCATCAATTTATCGTGACGGATACGGGAATCGGTATTCCGGCAGAGCAACAGGAAAATATTTTCAAGCCTTTCACGGAAGTGAAAGACCTCACTACAGGAGATGGGCTAGGATTACCAATCTGCTCACTTATCGCCGCAAAAATGAATGGTAGCCTGACGCTAGATACCAGTTATACCAAAGGAACCCGTTTCATACTGGAACTTCACGTCTAAATTTTGCATAAAACGAATAACTTGTATCATTAGATTACTTTCTAATTTGTTTATTATAGTTACCTTTAGCAAAGAGTATTCCAAACGCAAACTTGAAAACATACAAAAATATGAACAATTTCCCATATAAACGGATATCACGTTTTAAATAAACCTTTGAGTAGTTTATTAAGAACAGTATTTGAGTTTATTAAAAACTTTGCAATCGGATTTCCGAGTTCTCAACTCTATCTATTACAACAAAAAGGCTGCAAATTTCATGAAATTTGTAGCCTTTTTGCCTATAGCCGATACACCATTTCTGATACTAATCAGGAAATAAAAAGCATTTGTCAAGAACCTATTGTTTTTTTGCTGAAAAAATAAAGAGAAAACTAACTTATATATAATAAGATAGCCTTCTCTCTATTTATAAACTGACTTTCCGCTTTATTCTACAGAATATCATCTCACGATATTTTGTATCAATAAATATCAGACAATAAGATCTTACTCTTGCGGCATATTTCCCATTTTTACCACTGAATAGCTTGGTCTGTATCAGGAATCAAGCTATTAACTTTTCGTTCCATCAACATACTACCTTCAGCACGACAAGGTACAACGATATCTTTATCTTCATACGTTGTCACATCATCATACGTATATGACATATAAATCGTCGTGAAATGATGTTCCAAATAAGGAGTTACTTCATCTAAAGACATGCTAGTCGTATAAGTAGGCGCATCTCCTATAAGTCGGAAGTTCATGGCATTAGTCGGATCGGCAGGTTCAGCTGTCAGTGTCCCATTTTCGTTAAAAGTCAACACAATCTTATATTTATCTCTATCCTTCAATTCTTCACTAATGACTCCGGCATAGAAGAAGCATTGATTCTCACTCACTACATGCAAGGTACGTGTACTTGAAACCATAGCACTCGTATTATCCATCATATATACAAACATATTGGTGGCCCCATAAGCTCCTGAATAATCATTAAACGGCATCACACGGAGAAGTGCTTTACGATAATTCTTGCGTGGATTCGGATCATACGAGTCACTATCCAAAATCGTCAATGGAAGTACCCATTTATCAACAAGATCCAGTCCGCTAAATTTGAATTTAATATCAAACAAACCTTGACATTCCCCAGCCGGAATATGACAAGTAGGAGAGGCAAACTCATAGTGTTTCTTATCCAGCAATTGAAAATACAAGTCTTCACGTTGTTTCCAGCGAGCTTCATTCAAACCAATCAATGTATCCGGATCCACATCAATAGCAACATCCAGATCTCTTTCATTCATAGTAGAGCCACCTACAATCACCGGTAGCCGATAAGTCACTTCACCGTTCGCTTGATAACGCAAATATACATCAGTCACTCCCTTACTATTGACAGGGGCTTTCAATCCGACATTTTGCACATACACTTCTTCCACCCATTCATTGTTACATGCACCAGTCAGAACAAGCGTTAATAACAATATAAAATATACGATATAATTTTTCATATTTTTCCATTTAATAAGGTTAATCATAATATGTCCATCCCGGGTTCTGAGTCAGACGCAAGTTTCTTCTCAACTGATCATGGGAAATCGGCCAGAAATACATTTTACGGCTAAAAGTAGTCGGCAAGTTCGAATTGATCACTTGAGTATGAAATAAGTCTCTTTCTGTTTTACTCATATATGCATTGCAACCATACATCTGCTGCGACTCCTCATATTCGGCATCCTTCCAACGGCGCAGATCAAAGTAACGACTGTTTTCTGCAAATAACTCTATCTGGCGCTCATGCTTCAAATGCTTGCGGAACTCATCAGCATTCTCATAAACATCTGATCCAAAATCGGGAACTCCTCCACGAATACGAACTCTGGAAATAGCATAACTCATTTCATTCTTATCACGTGAAATATCATAAGACTGAGTTCCATCCCATGAAGGAATCTGATAAGTACTCGCACCTAATTCATTTAATGCCTCTGCATACCATAACAACACGTCAGCATAACGAATACCAATCACAGGCTTTGAGATAACCCCTCCCTCTGTCTTAAAGTTGTCACGAGAACTAACAAATTTCCTGATCCCAATACCAGTAGCCAACCAACGATCACCTGAATTACTCCAGCCACTCTCTTCACCACGATAATACCATATGATTAGATTCCGGTCATACGACTGTACAGCATTAGTACCATTCCATAAGCAACCATTGTATGCTACCGTAGCATAAAAACGTGGTTCACGATGTCCATATTGTTTATTCACACCTTCCACCAATGGTGCCCAATCACCACTAGCTGCTTCCTCGGCACTCACATAATTTTCATCACCCGTCCAGTCTTTCGTCTTATCAAAAGGTTTTCCGGTATTCATCTGATAGGCATCGCATTGCTTACCTGTCATAGCATGACAATTATAACCTCCGAATGCTATTGGCATCTGATGTTGAATCATCGTATTGATATCTCCGTTGTTCTGTCCGGTTGTAAAAATCATCTCTTTGTTTTCCGAAGGAAAAATCACTCCATTAAAAAGTGTCTCGTAAGACTGTAACGGGTCAATATTCCGCCATCCTGCAGGAAAATCCGCATGAGAATATACCGCATGCGTAGGAGGAGCAATCGTTGCCGGATTATCAATTGTACCAGTAGAGTGAGCTGAGACCGTATGTAGCTCATACACACCCTTACGACCAAGTTCTACCACATCACGAGCAGCTGCTGCCGCCTTTGCCCACTTTTCTTCATTGTATTCTTGAGCCATCAGATAGCGTCCTTCATCATCCACCAAATCCGTGAAACGTTCAGTATCGGTTGGACGCGGATTATTGAGAGGGCTGGCAGCATAAAGCAATGCTTTTGCGCGAGTTGCCAAAGCTGCTCCGCGAGTAGGACGTGCCATATTACGTGTATCACGTTTCAATGGTAAGTCTTTCGCTGCAAGCTTCATTTCCTCTGCAATGTAGTTGACACAATCGTCATACGTGCTACGTGGGATATAAAGATCCTCATAAGCAGCATTATAGTCCATCACACCATCATTAGGTATAATTGGTATAGGCCCGTACTTTTGCAACAACTTCCAGTAGAAATAAGCGCGTACAAAACGAGCCTGTGCCTTATAATCAACAATTTCATCCGGAGTCATTTCTTTATTTCTGTCAATATTATGAATAAAAATCGAGGCATGACGGATACCATCATAAGCTTGTGCCCAGGAGTCTTGTTTCCAATTCTCATCATATTCACAATATTTGAATACACGATATTCAAGATTACGGTCGCTATAACACATATCGTCAGAAAAGTTAGTAATACAGTTATCTTTCGAACCAATATCGATGTTACTCCATGTCAGCCAAGCGTATGCAGTCGCCAACCATTGTTCCGACCATTCTTTATTTTCGAATATATTTTCCAAACTCTGGGTATTTTCTCCCAATTTCCCCTCCACGCTCAAATAATCTGAACAAGAGGAAACCATCATTCCCATACTGATAATGGTGGAAAACAATATATGTTTCTTTTTCATATTTCGTATTATATATTAACAGTTAAACCTAAAGTGAGCATTTTAGACAATGGATACTGCTGCCCGTTAGAGCTCCCCATTTCAGGATCCCATAATTTGAACTTAGAGAATGTTAACAGATTTGTCCCGATAAAGAAGATGCGTACATTATTCATCAAGATTGCACGACTGATGTTCTTTGGAAGTGTATAACCCACCTCTACCGTTTTCAGGCGCAGATATGAACCATCACGCAACCAATATGTCGATTCACGGTTATTGTTACTGTTATTCTGCCAGGTCAAACGAGGATATTTGGCATCAGGATTCTCATTCGTGCCAAGACTCCAGTAGTTTCCTACTACATCCGTAAGAATGTTACCCCAGTCACCACCACTAAATGGTCTGACTCCAAAACCATCAATAAAGAAAGAGGATTTACCAGCACCTTGGAAATGTAGATTCACATCGAACCCTTTCCATGTAGCAGACATACCAAAGCCGTAAATCAAATTCGGACGGGTTGTAGAACCAATAGGTACCCTATCACTATCATTAATCACGCCATCACTGTTCACATCTTTATATTTAATATCACCAGGCATTACTGTTCCCCATTCTGTTTGTTGAGGACTGTTACGTATATCATCATAATCCTTAAATAAGCCAAGAGCTATCAGACCTTTCGCTTGATTGACACGATACCCTGTATCACGTATATAAGGATATGCGCTATTTGCCTCGTCAGCAGCCAGAATCTTATTATTACTATAAGTGAAATTACCGCGTACAGTCAGACTGACATTGCCTATATCCTGTTTGAAAGCCACATTTCCATCAAAACCGGTAGAACGTACCTTACCTACATTCGCACTAGGTGTAAGATAACTCAAACCTAAAGTTCCTGGCAAACTTTGACGCTGCATAAAGATTCCATCACGTGTTTCATGAAAATAATCTACAGTACCAGTAAACCTGTCATCCCATAACGAGAAGTCAACACCTATATCATGCTTAGTAGCAATCTCCCATGTCACACCAGAAGAAGATATCTGCTTATAAATCTGTCCATTATCCACATTAGGAGTATTGTAATCTCCCCAATTATAAGGATTTCTACTTTCAAAAAGCTCCAGATAAGGGAAACGAGTTCCAATATTGTCACTACCTACCTTACCATAAGAATAACGAAGCTTAAACATATTCATCCATTTCAGATTCTTCTTAATAATAGGTTCTTCCGCAATATTCCATGCTACTGAGTATGCAGGAAAGAAGCCAAACTGGTTGCCTGGGGCAAAATTTTCTGAACCATTGTAACCAAAGTTGAAATCAACCATATAGCGATATTTCCATCCATAGGTAATACGACCAGCAAGTCCCATGTGTCTATTAGGTAGCCAATCATAGCCGGCTGTACTTTGTGTGTTGACATATTCATCCTGAGTATATTTCAACGTACCGCCCACCGAATGATCACCGAATCGACGATCATATTGCAAAATAGCCTCCAAAAACTGCCTACGGTTACCTGAAGCAGAAGACTCATGAAACATCAGCTGTTTCTCTGCCACTTTTTTGAAAACGATTTCCCCGTTAGAATCTCGCTGACGTTCGGCTTGCCATTGTTCAGGCCACTGCTTATGATTACGATAGTTATTGTTATAAGTATCAAATCCAAAACGTCCGGTAAACTTCAAACCTTTCGTTATAAAATCCAATTTCTGATCCAAAGTCGCATTCGTTTGAATTACGTTCTGCCACTCCTCATAATAACCGGTTTGTGTAGCAATTACCCATGGATTAGTACGTTCACTTGTTCCTGCAGCCGGAATTCTTCCGTTCGAAAAAATCACCGGCATATTAATAGGTGTTTGTCCCATTACGGACTTCCACAATGCATCAGAGCCAAGTCCCGGATCATTCTGAGTAGAAAGCCAGCCTGAAACACCTACCGTCACCATGGTGGTCTTTGTAACATCAAAATCTACATTCATACGATAGTTCCAACGCTGGTAATTGGCATTTGTATTATAATCTTTCAACTTACCGTCTGTCTTATACATACCTCCCTCGCTAACATAGCTTGCTGACACAAAGTAGCGTGCCACAGAACCACCGCCACTTATATCAAGATTAGCACGATAAGTCATTGCACCGTCTCTTAACAATACATCCATCCAGTCTACATTCGGATACAAATCCGGATCCAGTCCTGTCTGAATCAGTCTCAACTCATCTTGGGAATACATCGGCTGTTGAGAACGAGTTGTACGTGATTCGTTCAGCATGGTAGCGTAAGTATAACCATCTACAAAGTCAGGAGTCATGGTACGTGTATTATAAGAAGTTTCCACTTTCGCATTGATATTAATTTTACCAGCCTTACCTCTCTTAGTAGTAATCAACACTACGCCATTTGCACCACGACTACCATAAATTGCTGTAGCTGAAGCATCCTTCAATACAGAGAATGACTCAATATCTTCCACATTGACTTCATTCAGGCTACGTTCGAATCCATCTACTAAAACCAATGCTCCGGAACCTGCCCCAAAAGTAGAGATACCACGAATCCAGAATTCTGACATATTGGCTCCCGGTCTACCGGAAGTCTGCCTTGCTAACACACCAGGAACATTTCCAGCCAATGCATTTGCCAGACTTGAAGTAGGAGATGACTTCAACACATTCACATCTACCGTAGAAACTGCACCTGTCATTGTTATTTTCTTTTGAGCACCTGTACCGGTGATAACCACTTCATCAATCACACTAGCAGAAGATTCTCGCAATGTGACATCAATCTTACTCATATTATCCTTTATCAGGACTTCTTGTGTTTCAAATCCTATATAAGAAAAGATCAGCGTACTGTAAGGAGCTATTTTAATCTTATACTCACCATCAATGTTGGTGATAACTCCCAAACCTGCAACATTCTTTACCGAAATATTGACTCCAGCCAAAGGTATCTTTTCGGCATCTCTGACCATACCGGTTACCTCTATCGTCTGACTCTGGGCATACATATCAATGACGTAACCTGTTGTCAATAATAATATCATAAATAAAAATTTCCTCATAAAATAAGAATTGTGTGTTAATCATCAATTTACTGTAATGCAATGGTACGAACACGGTGATTACCGTTGTCACCAACATAGAAAGTACCTGTAGACTCTTCATAACAAAGTCCTAAAGGATAGTTGAAACGTGCTGTTTCACGAGGATCACCGTCAATATATCCTGACACGATCTGATCTGTCGAATAACTTCCACGACCGGCAAACGTTGTAACAATACCATCAGGAGTGATCTTACGAATACAATGATTGGCAGCATCAGTAAGATAAAAATCATATATATCCGCACGTTGCTCTGCCACATATTCTTCGTTCAACACAAAACACCCTTGCATTGGATTATCAAAACGGGCAGAATTCTGGGATGCGTCCTTGTAACCATATGATCCGAACTCTCCAGCAAAAGTAATAGGAGTTTCCAGATATTTACCAGCCCAATTATATTCTGCTTTCATCACACATTGCTTGTCACGTGCTATTAAATAGGCAAAATTTCCACTTGGATGAAAAGTAACACATTGGAACCAGCCGCTTGGTCCCATCTTGGCAATCTGC
>UMCL01043209.1_pt1 | contig 13449 bp, 8 predicted proteins | sample 1964221 | NCBI WGS metagenome assembly UMCL01 (sample SAMEA4835967, study PRJEB28245) | human gut metagenome | biome: gut microbiome; material: fecal sample | place: Denmark | collected 2008
TGCCCATCGTGCACGGACTATGCGATAGGGGAAACGAGCTTTCATCTCTTTTGCATTCGGGCAGTCACAACGGTGTATCTTGATTCCTCCTGATATTGTCACGAAACCAAATACATCATCTCCGTAAATCGGATTACAACATTTAGCCAAGTTGAAGTCAAGTCCTTTCAGATTCTGGTCTATAACCAATACATCATCTTTGTAATAATCTTTTCCTTCAGTTGTCTGTTGTATGTTGAAACCTTCAGCACTTCGGTAGCTTATTTCTTCCCGTTGTTCGGTTTCCTTACGTTGCATTTCAACATATCGGTCGATAATGCCGTTTATTTCCATCGTTTCGTTGGCAATACTCTGGTAAAAGTCTGTCACAGTCTTAAATCCCAGTTTCTTGATAAGGCGCATCAGGATAGCTTCATCATATTCCAGTTTGCGGTTCTTGAATTTACGTTCCAGTGTTTCCTTAGCAAATTCAGTCTGCCGTGCTACTAGTTCTTTCAGTGCCTGCCGGATTTTAGTCTTTGCTTTCGACGTAGTTACAAAGTTCAGCCAGTCACGCTTCGGAGTTTGTGTGCTTGAAGTAGTTATTTCTACCTGGTCGCCACTGTTGAGCGTTTGTTTCAGCTGCACATTTCTTCCATTCACTCTGGCACCGATACATCGGCATCCCAAATTGGTATGGATTGCAAAAGCAAAGTCGAGCACAGTAGCCCCTTGCGGCAGTTTATATAAATCCCCTTTAGGAGTGAAAACAAAAACTTCATCTTTATATAAATCCAGTTTGAACTGATCCATAGCCTCCAGGTCACTGTCTGCATTTTCCAGTGTTTCGCGAATAGAGTTCAGCCATTCGTCCAGACCACTTTCCCCTTTGATACCCTTATATCTCCAGTGAGCAGCAAGTCCTTTTTCGGCTATCTCATCCATACGTTCAGTACGAATCTGTACTTCTACCCATTTACCTTCAGGCCCCATGACAGTTATATGTAATGATTCGTAGCCATTACTTTTAGGCACAGACAGCCAGTCGCGCAAACGTTTCGGATTGGGCAGATACATATCTGTTACGATAGAATAGGCCTGCCAGCATTCTTGCTTTTCCTTATCAATCGGAGAGTCAAGTATGATTCGGATAGCAAACAAATCATACACACCTTCGAACGGGCATCCCTGCTTTTTCATTTTCTGATAAATGGAATGTATGGATTTGGTACGCCCTTTGATATGGAATTTCAGTCCTGTCTCTTCCAGTTTCTTTTTTACCGGTTCGATAAAAGCATCAATATATCGGTCGCGGGCAGCCTTTGTGGCATTTAGCTTATCCTTAATGTGGTAATATACATCATGTTGAGTATATTTCAGTGACAAGTCTTCCAGTTCCGATTTCAGTTTGTATAGTCCCAGTTTATGAGCCAGTGGGGCATACAGGTAAGCAGCTTCGTTCGAAACTTGTAATCTGGCCTCTTCATTCGAACAGTCTTTGATTTGGCGCATCAAGTTTACACGGTCGGCTATCATAATAAGGATAACTCGCATGTCTTCGGCAAACGAGAGCAGCAGATTGCGGAAGTTCTCTGATTCTATGGTCGGACTTTTGGCATAAAGTTCATTTATCTTTACCAGCCCGTGTATGATTCCAGCTACATCTTCGCCATACATTTGTTTGACTGACTCTAATGTACACAGATTATATTTTACGGATTCATGCAACATGATGCCTAGGATAGAGGCACGTCTCATACCGATTTCTTCTGCCACAATAACAGCTGTCTGCATGTCTTTTATAATCGGATTCATACCAAAGGCATTACGAGGTATGCTTCCCGCCGACATGACTTTAACCAAATGTTTTTTCAGATTGCAGCAGTCGTTTTTTTGCAGAGTGTCTCCTGATAGTTGCAGTAGTCTTTTGTATAGCGCTATTAGCTGTTTATGTTCGTCCGGTGTAAAAAAAACTTGTTCATCCATAGTCTTTCTAGTTTTGTTGAGAACCTGTTTGTTGCAAATTGAAATCCTTTTTTAATTTAAATGGGTAAAAAAGAAGTATTCCAGCCAGCTTCTGTGGGTAAAGATAGTTTTTTTCTTCCTTTATTGTTACAAACTTGATGGTTTTTTTATACTTTTGAGGTGGATTCAATTTGTAAACGAATATTTATCACTTAAATTTATCACAATATGTTAACACACGAAGACAAAGAATTACTGGCAAAGAAAGGTATTACTGAGAAGCAGATTGAAGAGCAACTGGCTTGCTTTGAAAAGGGATTCCCTTATTTGCAACTGGCTGCGGCTGCATCTGTAGACAATAATGGTATTATGATTGCCGATGCTGATGCCCAGAAAAAATATCTGGCAGCATGGGATGCTTATAAAGACTCTGATAAGAAAATCGTGAAGTTTGTGCCTGCTTCTGGAGCGGCAAGCCGTATGTTTAAAAACTTGTTCGAATTCTTGGGTGCTGATTATGACGTGCCTACTACAAGCTTTGAAAAGAAATTTTTCGATCATATTCATAGTTTTGCTTTTTATAATGATTTGAATGCTGCTTGCCTGGATAATACAGGTAAGGATATTGAGGCTCTTTTGTCGGAACATAATTATAAGGCTGTAGTAGCTAACTTGCTGGAATCTGCAGGATTGAATTATGGTTCTCTGCCGAAAGGTTTGCTGAAATTCCACCGTTATGCTGATGGCGTACGTACTCCGTTGGAAGAACATCTGGTAGAAGGAGCATTGTATGCTGCCGGAAAGACCGGAAAAGTGAATGTGCACTTTACTGTATCGGGTGAACATCGTGCTTTATTCCAGAAACTGGTAGATGCTAAAGCTGCCGAATATACCCAGAAATATGGTGTGGAATATAATATCAGCTTCTCCGAACAAAAGGCAAGTACTGATACCATTGCCACTGATATGGAAAACAAGCCGTTCCGTGATAATGGCAAATTGCTTTTCCGTCCGGGAGGTCATGGTGCTTTGATTGAAAATCTGAACGATCTGGATGCTGATATCGTATTTATCAAGAATATTGATAATGTCGTACCCGACCGTTTGAAAGACGATACTGTAACTTATAAAAAACTGCTTGCCGGTGTGCTGGTTACTTTGCAGAAACAGGCTTTCGATTATTTGGAATTGCTGGATAGTGGTCATTACAGCCATGATCAGCTGGAAACAATTATCCGTTTCGTTCAGCAGCAGTTACGTTGTCGCAAGAGCGATATCAAGGATTTGGAAGATGCCGATTTGGTTATTTACCTGCGTAAGAAACTGAACCGTCCGATGCGTGTTTGCGGTATGGTGAAGAATGTAGGTGAGCCGGGCGGTGGTCCGTTCCTTGCTTATAATCCTGACGGAACTGTTTCGCTTCAGATTTTGGAAAGTTCTCAGATTGATATGAATGATCCGGAAAAGAAGGCTATGTTCGAAAAGGGTACACACTTCAATCCGGTAGATTTGGTTTGTGCTGTACGCGACTATAAGGGAAATAAATTCAATTTGTTACAGTATGTAGATAAGGCTACAGGATTTATCTCTTATAAATCGAAGAATGGTAAAGATTTGAAAGCTTTGGAATTACCGGGATTGTGGAATGGCTCTATGAGTGACTGGAGCACAATCTTTGTAGAAGTTCCATTGAGCACATTCAATCCGGTAAAGACTGTAAACGATTTGTTACGCGAACAACATCAATAAGCTAATGGAAAGCTAGAGAAAGACATCTCTTTTCCTAAAAATATTACATCCGGCATAAAAGCAATATACGTTTAAAGCTTTATGCCGGATGTTTTTTATTATACTTCCCATTGGTCTATTTGGCGGAAAATGCGTGTAAGAGAGGAGTGGCATGATTCCGGATAAAAAAGTGTATACGAAAACCATAATTTTCGGTTGCGTACGTATTTGGCGTAATAACGGTATCCTTCTATCCGCTTTCCATTTTCATAATGTGGACCGCTGAGAATAAACGAGTCACGTAATAACTCTTGCTTTTCGGCATGTAGTTGTGTTGCCAATTCTTTCATTTTTATCTTTACCGGACTTGAGTCCGGAGCTTTCAGTACAGAGCATTCAATAACGAATCGCTCATTGTCCCAATATCCTAAACGTACAAAACCTTTGTCGGTTATTTCCTGAGAGAAAAACTCCGGATATCGGATGCTGTATCCGTAGAAACTGTCGCGGTAGGTTTTCATTGGAGCATCGTTGATTAACTCGGTCAATACTTCCTGATAGGTGCGGAATCCTTTTTGATCCCTCGACAGGTTTATTCCTATCGTGAAGCCAATGAGTATGATGATTACAACAAGCAATTTTCTCATGGTTCTGTTTTTTACTGAATATTCAAACAATGATGAAAGTTAGATACATCCTTTACTGGAGGGAACTTCATAGTGGTAGATATCCCTTTTGACAGCCATTTTGATGCTTCGTGCCAGTGCCTTGAATATCCCTTCTATCTTGTGATGTTCGTTCTGACCTTCTGCCTTGATGTTCAGATTCATGCGTGCGGCATCACTCAGTGACTTGAAGAAATGGAGGAACATCTCTGTCGGCATTTCGCCTATCTTCTCACGTTTGAATTCTGCATCCCATACCAGCCAGGCGCGTCCTCCAAAGTCAAGAGTTACCTGACACAGACAATCGTCCATAGGAAGGCAATATCCATAGCGCTCAATACCTCGTTTGTTGCCAAGTGCCTGATATAGACATTCTCCCAAAGCAATAGCAGTATCTTCGATGGTATGATGTTCGTCTACTTCAAGATCTCCTTTTACCTGAATTGTAAGATCCAGACCTCCATGCTTGCCTATTTGTTCCAACATATGGTCGAAAAAGCCTAATCCGGTATTTATTTTACATGTTCCGCTGCCGTCCAGATTCAGACGGATATAAATATCAGTTTCTTTAGTCGTGCGGCGTACTTCGGCTATACGTTCCCCGGCAAACAGAAACTCAGCTACTTTATCCCAATCGGCTGTTGCAAGTACGCAGGTGTCTTGCAGTTTTTTATCTTTTAGTATAGAGTCGTCTTTTTGTAAAAGAATGGCCTTACAGCCCAGGTTATATGCCAGTTCCACATCCGTAGCTCGGTCGCCTATCACGAAACTGTTTTCCAAATCGTATGCATCATTATCGATGTACTGGGTAAGCATACCTGTCCGGGGTTTACGGGTGGGAGCATTATCTTCCGGAAAGCTTCGGTCTATCTGTACATCATCGAAAATAATTCCTTCGTTTTCGAACGTTTTCATTACCAGATTATGTACAGGCCAGAATGTTTCTTCAGGAAAAGATGACGTACCCAGTCCATCCTGATTGGTTACCATTACAAAGTCGAAATCAAGCTTCTGTCGGATAAAAAACAGGTTACGGAATACCTTCGGATAGAATTCCAGTTTTTCGAAAGAATCTAGCTGGTAATCTATTGGAGGTTCGATAACCAATGTTCCGTCACGGTCTATAAATAAAACTTTCTTTTTCATAGGGTAATCAGGGTTTATATTTTCTCAGAGCCTCAAGCAGAGCATCGTTTTCAGGACGAGTACCAATAGTTATTCGCAGGCAATCCTGACAGAGAGTTATGCCGGAACGGTTACGTACGATAATGCCTTTTTCTACCAGGTAATCGTAAATTGCCTTAGCATTACATACTTTTGTCAGGAAGAAGTTGGCATCAGTCGGGTAGATATGCGTACAACATGAAAGTTTGGCAAATTCTTTTATCATGCGCTCACGTTCATTAAGTAATGACTGTACCCATCTTTGCACTTCATAATGTTTGTGCATCATCTGAATAGCTTCCTGTTGTGTCAGTCGGTTGACATTATACGGATATTTGATTTTACTCAGTATGCCGATAATGTCAGGTGAAGCGAATGCCATGCCCAGACGGATTGCTGCACATCCCCAGGCTTTCGAGAAAGTCTGAAAGACGATCAGGTTTGGATATTGTTTTAAATCTCCTATAAGGGAAGGTTCGTCAGAAAAATCTATATAAGCTTCATCTACTATGACAAGTCCCTGAAACTTTTCAAGTAAAGTAAGTATTTCTTTGCGGCACAGATTGTTGCCTGTGGGGTTATTGGGAGAGCAGAGGAAGATGAGTTTCGTATTTTCGTCTGAAGCCGCAAGCAGTTCATCTGCTTTGAACTGAAAAGTATCGTCAAGCAGAACCTTGCGGTATTCTACATCGTTCACATCAGCACATACCTGATACATACCGTATGTCGGATTTATGGCAACAACATTATCGATGCCCGGACGGCAAAAAGCACGAAATACCAGATCTATAGCTTCATCACTTCCGTTACCTAGAAATATTTGTTCAGGGGTGACCTTTTTTACGAGAGCAATCATATCTTTCAGCTCGCGTTGAAGTGGGTCAGGATATCGGTTATTGGGAGTGTTATACGGATTCTCATTGGCATCCAGAAATACTGAAGCCTCTTTTCCGCTATATTCGTCACGTGCCGATGAATAAGGTTTTAGAGCCCATATATTCGGTCGTGTCAGCTCTTTCAGCGATTTCATAAGCGTTTCGGTTAAAGTTTTTCATTAAGTCGTACTGTGATAGCATTCTTATGGGCATCGAGATGCTCGTTGGCTGCCATTACCTGAATAGCAGGTCCGATGGTAGCGATTCCTTCCCGAGTAATTTCCTGGAAAGTAATTTTGCGGATAAAGCTATCCAGGCTAACTCCACTATATGCTTTGGCATATCCGTTGGTAGGAAGTGTATGGTTGGTTCCCGAAGCATAATCGCCTGCACTTTCAGGAGAGTATGATCCTAAGAATACAGAACCTGCATTGATGATTTTTTCGGCTATATCTGTGTAATCTTTCGTTTCGATAATCAAGTGTTCAGGGGCATATTCGTTTATCATGTCAATAGCCTCTTGCATATTTCTTACGAGGATAAGTTTGCTCGACTGGAGGGATTTCTCCGCGAGAGATTTACGAGGTAATTCAGATAACTGACGATCGACTTCTTCTGCTACTTTGTCAATCAGAGTTTCGGATGTTGTAATAAGTATAGCCTGACTGTCTGCACCGTGTTCTGCTTGAGAAAGAAGGTCGGAAGCAACGAATGTCGGGTTGGCTGTTTCATCAGCAAGAACGGCTACTTCCGAAGGACCTGCAGGCATATCTATCGCAACATCACGTAAAGCAACTTGCTGTTTGGCTACTGTAACATATTGGTTTCCGGGGCCGAATATTTTATATACTTTCGGAATACTGCTGGTTCCGTATGCCATTGCTCCGATAGCTTGTACACCACCGGCCTTGAATACTCTTTTTACTCCTGCTACCCGTGCTGCATATAGGATTGCAGGATGGATTTTTCCTTCACGGTCGGGAGGAGTACACAAAATGATTTCCTTGCAGCCGGCTATTTGTGCCGGAGCGGCAAGCATCAGTACTGTTGAAAATAGGGGAGCCGTGCCTCCTGGTACGTAGAGTCCTACTTTTTCTATGGCAACGGCTTTTTGCCAACAGGTTACTCCTGGAAGTGTTTCTATTTTTTTACTTTCAAATTTTTGTGAAGAGTGAAATGTCTGTATATTATTTAATGCCAGCATGATGGCTGCTTTAAGTTTAATATCTACTTCTTTTTCAGCTTCTTCGAATTCTTTTTCTGTCACTTCCAGTGAGTTTAATTTTACTTTATCGAACTGCTCTTCATAACCGATTACAGCACGGTCGCCTTGTGTCCGTACTTTTTCCAGTATGTCACAAACTGTTTCACGAAGAGATTCTGTCTGTAGTGCAGAGCGTTTCAGCAGGAAATTCCATTCCAGGCGTTCTGGATAGCGTATGATATTCATGGTGTTGTTGGTTTTCTGTGATACTTCAATTATAAAATCATTTTCTCAATGGGAAGAACCAAAATGCCTTGTGCTCCCAGCGCTTTCAGTTTTCCGATAATTTCCCAAAAACATTTCTGATCTATTACCGTATGTACACTGCTCCATCCTTCGGTTGCAAGTGGCATGATGGTAGGACTTTTTACTCCAGGAAGGACTTCGATTATATCTTTTACTTTATCGGTTGGTGCATTCATCAGCACATATTTCTTGTCTTCTGCTGCTTTTACTGCCTCAATACGGAACAAGAGCTCTTCCAGAATTTCTTTCTTTTCTGGTGTCAGATTGGGATTGCCGATAAGCAAGGCTTCACTTTTCATAACAATTTCCACCTCTTTCAGGTTGTTACTTATCAAAGTGGATCCGGAACTTACAATATCAAATATGGCATCAGAAAGACCTATTCCGGGAGCTATTTCTACAGATCCGGTAATTACATGAATATCTGCATTTATCCCTTGTTTGTCGAGATAAGTTTGTAGAATGCCGGGATATGATGTGGCAATTTTCTTCCCGTTGAACCATGATGGTCCGTTATATTCTTTTTCTTTATGGACTGCCAGCGACAATCTGCATTTACTGAATCCCAGTCGGTAAATGATATCAGCTTTTTCCTTACGTTCTACAAATTCATTTTCTCCTACAATACCTAAATCGGCCACTCCGCTTGCTACACTTTGTGGAATATCATCGTCACGCAGGAACAAGACCTCTATCGGAAAGTTGGACGATTGTGTGAGCAACGTGCGTTTGGACGTAGAAAGTTTGATGTCTGCTTCTGCAAATAAGGCCATTGTGTCTTCAAATAAACGGCCTTTTGATTGTACGGCAATTCTAAGCATATTCTGTAAAGTTTTAAGTTATCAAACAAAAAAAGGCTTACCGAAACGGCAAGCCTTTGATATTTTTGTAGCTATACGACACCTCAGCCTACCGTATGTTAACGTCAGGAGAATGATGATGGCGAATAGTTAGATTATTGTTCATAAATATTTCTTTTATTTGTATATGGCAAATGTAAACTGTTTAAATGTAAAATCCAAATATTTATTAGAAAAACTTTACTTTTACTTTCAATTTTATTATTGCTTTATTCGTTGAGGTATTCCATTGGATTGATTTCTCCACTTTTTATTTTCAGAAAAATGTCTTTTGCCAGCTCGTAGAAATGTTCGTCGGTTTCGAAAGGAGATAATACTGGTTCTTCTTTTTTCAATGAACTGGAAGAAAAGACGGCCCCTCGTACAAGATAGGTAAAAGTCAGTTTTTCTTCTCTCATACGATAATAACAGTATGCTATCAGATAATAGTTACTGTGCATGGTATCTGGATTTAATTCTTCTTCTTTTCTCAGATACTCCAATGCCTGTTCCCAATATTCATTATGGAAATAGGCTGTACCTATATAAGCTGCCGCTTCTGCTTCGTCTTCGGCAAATAACTCACCATAGTGAAAGGCTGTTTGTGCATCTTCTAGCTTTTTTTCATCCAGATGCAATTCACCTTTCAGTAGATATAATTCACTGCTGTGATTGTCGTAAGCCAGACCTTGTTCTACATCTTCTTTGCAGGCAGATTGATTCTCGAGTCGTAAATGAGAAATTCCTCTTTTATGATACAAGGACGCCATTTCAAAATAAGGAAGTTTGCCGCTGGCTATTATCTTGTCAGAATACTCCAATACTTTCTGGTAATCTTGTACGATAAAGTATATTGACATGATAATATTTTGAATATATGGCTTTTCGGTAGTATGTTTTTCTATATAAAACAGACATTCAAGTGCCTGGTCTATTTCGTTTTCCAACAAAAGACAATTGCTTTTCAGTTCCCAGGTTATCAGATTTGTGTCATCTATGGCCATAGCAAAATCTATTGCTTCCATCGCTTTTTCTGATTGGTACATACGGATATAGCAGCGTATCAGATTGTGCCAGAAATCGAGTGTATAGGGAGCTTCGTCAAGTAGCTGGTTATATAGTTTCACGGCTTCTTCCGGATTGCCGAAACTGAAGTGGTATGAAGCCATTTCTTCCAATACTCCTATGTTTTCCGGAGCTTCGCTATATGCCTTTTCCAGCCAGTAATGGGCTTTTTTCTTCTGGTGGTCGTCCATATACACATGTGCAATGTCGAGCATTGTGTCTATGTCTTTTTCGTCTTGGTAAAGCTGATCTAGCAGTGCATCAGCTTCTTGAGTACGCTTTTGTGCCAGATAAAGTTCAGCCTGTAGCAACCTGACTTCGTAGTCGTTTTGGTCGGTTATAGTATTTAATATGCATTGAGCATCGTTGGTATTACCTTTTGCTATAAGATTATGACATTTAAATATCAGTATATCTAAATTATCGGGATGAAGTGACAGCCCATAGTCCACTACTTCTTCCGAAGCCTTTATATTTCCCATGCTTGCATAGAATTCTGCCAATAGGGTGATTTCGTCGGCTTCAAAATAAACACTGGTATGATTGTCCAGCATATCTGCATATTTAGCCAGAAGTTCTTTAAATTCTGGTTTGTGGAAAATAGAAGACAAGTCATCTTTCATGGTTGTTATTTATTTAAAAGGTAAAATAAAAAACGCAGATTATGCAAATTGTTCCGTAGTCAGGAGGAATGTATTTTGTCAGAAAAATACGCCCTTCTACGTAGTGCTTTGCATAATCTGTGTTTCTGGTTTTATGAATATGTCTATATTTTATTTGTTGATCTTACTCCAGGTATCTTTAAGTGATACGGTACGGTTAAATACCAAGTGTTCAGGAGTAGAATCTTTGTCGACATTAAAGTATCCGATACGCTGGAACTGCAAGTAGTCAAGCGGTTTTGCATCTGCAAGGAACTTTTCTACATAACATTCCTTCAAAACTTTCAGCGAGTCTGGATTTATCATTTCCTGCATAGCTTCCAACGCTGAACAGTTCTTGGCTTCGCGGATAGCAGCCATTTCATCACGAGGATTTTCTACTTTCCACAAGCGGTCGTACAAGCGTACTTCTGCTTTCAGGCAATGATTGCAGCTTACCCAGTGCAGTGTACCTTTCACTTTACGGTTAGCTTCTGGCATTCCGCTCTTGGTGTTCGGATCGTATTCGGCGTATACTTCTACGATATTTCCGTTTTCGTCTTTCTTGCATCCGGTACATTTTACGATATATGCATTTTTCAGACGAACTTCCTGTCCCGGAGTCATACGGAAGAATTTTTTTGGAGCATCTTCCATAAAGTCTTCACGTTCCATCCATAATTCACGGCTGAACTCAATAGTATGAGTAGGAGAGTTCGGATCTTCCGGATTATTGATGGCTTCCATTTCTTCTACTTTTCCTTCCGGATAGTTAGTCAAGATCAGTTTTACCGGATTCAAAACAGCTGATACTCGTGTAGAACGCGCATTCAAGTCTTCACGAACAGCACTTTCTAGCAATGCGAAATCGTTCAAGGCATCGTAGGTAGTATAACCGATCTTATCGATAAACTTGCGGATAGACTCCGGAGAATATCCTCTGCGGCGGAATGCGCAAATAGTCGGCATACGAGGATCATCCCAGCCGTTTACCAGTCCTTCTTTTACTAGAATCAGCAAGTTACGCTTACTCATCAGCGTGTAGCTCAAATTCAGCTTGTTGAACTCATACTGGTGAGGACGGTTATCGTCAAGATCTTTTCCGTCTTTTACCCAATCGACGAACAAGTCATACAACGGACGGTGTACAACAAACTCCAACGTACACAATGAGTGAGTTACTCCTTCGAAGAAATCGCTCTGTCCGTGTGCGAAATCGTACATAGGATATGCTTTCCATTTATCACCCGTACGGTGGTGAGGAGTTTTTACTACACGGTAGATAATAGGATCGCGGAAGTGCATATTAGGATTGGCCATATCTATCTTGGCACGGAGCACCATTTTACCTTCCTCTATTTCGCCGTTATTCATTTTCTGGAACAATTCAAGGCTTTCCTCTATCGGTCGGTTACGGTATGGACTTTCTACTCCCGGTTGTGTAGGAGTTCCTTTTTGGGCTGCAATTTCTTCTGAAGTTTGTTCGTCTATATATGCTTTACCTTCCTTGATAAGACGGATGGCAAAGTCCCATAATTGCTGGAAATAGTCGGAAGCATAATATTCATTTCCCCACTGGTATCCCAACCACTGAATATCTTCTTTTATCGCTTCTACATATTCTACATCTTCTTTTGTAGGATTTGTATCGTCAAAACGCAAGTTGCATACTCCACCATATCGTTGGGCAATACCGAAGTCCATGCAAATAGCCTTAGCATGGCCAATGTGTAAATATCCGTTTGGCTCAGGCGGGAATCGGGTTTGTATTCTTCCTCCGTTTTTTCCCTCCTTTAAATCTTTTTCAACAATCTGCTCAATAAAGTTCAGGCTTTTCTTTTCAGAACTTTCCGTTACGTTCATTTCTGTCATAGCGTTTTCGTTTTACACTTTTACTTTTTTGCGTTTTCGCGCTTTTGTGTGCAAAAATAATGATTCTTTCCTGAACTACCTATAAAAGAGAGGTGATACTGTTTATTAAACTATAAAATAAATTCTTTTTTATAAGGTAGCAAATATGTATTATTTTTACAAAAGAGAGAAAAAAGGCTGCAAACTCTTTATTTTAAGAAAGATTTTATATCTTTGTCATACTATTGAGGAGGGGGAGTTTGACAGAATGTAAACAAAGAAAAACGATAAACATGTTTTAAGACATAGTTTTTTATTTGTTTAGTTCAAAAAAAGCCCTCATCTTTGTAGCGTTATCCTGAAAACAATTTTTTTACCTTAAAAAAACTAATACCTATTGAAAACTTAAAAAAGCTTCTTTGTGAAAAGAGGCTTTTTTTATTGCCTTTTTGTGAACTTTCTAAAAGAATAATTTCTTATTTTTGAAAAACTTTTCTCAATATAATACAAGATACAGGAAATTCCAAAAAATAGAATATTATGGCTCAACCATTGGCTGAACGCATGCGTCCGAAGACACTGGACGACTATATAGGACAAAAACATTTGGTAGGAGAAGGGGCGGTGCTGAGAAGGATGATTGATTCCGGACGCATCTCTTCTTTTATTTTATGGGGGCCTCCGGGCGTGGGAAAGACTACGCTGGCACAGATTATTGCAAATCGGCTGGAAACTCCTTTTTATACATTGAGTGCAGTTACGTCGGGAGTGAAAGATGTACGTGATGTTATTGATAAGGCACGGAGCAATCGTTTTTTTTCGCAGCAGAGTCCCATTCTTTTTATCGATGAAATACATCGTTTCAGTAAATCGCAACAAGATTCGTTACTGGGAGCAGTAGAAACAGGAGTAGTTACCTTGATAGGGGCAACAACTGAAAATCCTTCATTTGAGGTAATCCGTCCCTTGCTTTCCCGTTGCCAGCTTTATGTACTGAAGTCTCTTGAAAAAGATGACTTGCTTGAACTTCTGCATCATGCGATAAGTACAGATGTTATTTTGAAAGAGAAACAAGTTGAATTGCGTGAAACAGATGCTATGCTACGTTATTCAGGAGGAGATGCCCGAAAGTTGTTGAATATACTGGAGCTGGTAGTAGAAGCAGAC
>UMCL01030800.1_pt1 | contig 13254 bp, 10 predicted proteins | sample 1964221 | NCBI WGS metagenome assembly UMCL01 (sample SAMEA4835967, study PRJEB28245) | human gut metagenome | biome: gut microbiome; material: fecal sample | place: Denmark | collected 2008
TTTATAATGCTAGATACAGCTTTTATATGGAGAAAGGTTAAATGTATTTTTAAATTCTACCTTGCAAGACCATGTGGTTGTTCTTACGTCAATAATATTTTGGTGGAAAATTTACATATATTTTAACCGAATCAAGTAACTCCCCTGTGGATGTTGCGAAAAGCAATAAGCAGTGGGTGAGGACCTGCTGTTTATTTTTCTAATCCCACGGAAAAAATGCCCATTCGCCATTTCCAACATACCATCTTTCATACCGCCGATAAAATCGAATCTATAAACATGGAAAGTTACTGTCCAGCTAACCCCTGAACAGTAACGGTTCCAATACACACTTTTTATTCCGTAGGGTTCTTTCCGGTTTTCCACATAAACTGTTAGTAAAACTGGTATCTTTTTTCTTAAAAGCGAAATCTCTGCAACATTCCTGACAAATCAGAGGGGATACTGCAATGTATAATGTGCATTGCCGGTATCCCCTCTGATTTATTCAACCATTATTCACAATTTTTTATTTCATTTTAACTTTTCTGACATTTGACCATTCGCTGAATGTTTTTGAATTATCCTCAGAAGTACGGTTCCATGCATGTAAACCAATATAATAAGTGCCTGATTTAACATTCTTAAATGTAACAGTTACTGTATTTCCTTTTATCTTTTTTACATAATAATTTTCTCCGGAAACAGCAGGGCGTTTCTGTCCGTTAGTTTTGGTAAGGGTATCACTGAGAACTACATCATAGCCCTGAGCGTTTTTGCTCTTCGTATATTTTACTGTCACTGTGGAGCCTTTAACAGTTACCTTACTGATCACAGGTGCTTGTGGCGTAATGGCACTCACATCTACTTTATGGATCTCAGACCACTGTCCAAATACTTTTTTGCCATCTTCACCCTTAAGCCATGCGTGGCATGCTACATACCAGATTCCCTTATCCATATATGCAAATGCAGACTTCAGTTCTTCCTGATTTTTCAGGACCTTTGTATACTGTCCTGTTTTGAGCATATCCTCAGAGGTGCCGATCACATAATCATATTTCAGAGCACCCTTACACTCTTCATTCAGCACCATTTTTACGGAGTTTTGGGAAACAGATACATTCTTTATAACTGCTTTTGCAGGTCTGGTATAATTTCCGTCTGAATCTGTGATACTTCCGTCTGTACTGTAGGTATTTCCTTTTGTATCTGTTACAGTTTCATCTTTATTTACAGTTGGCTTTTTACCATCTGCATCAGGTGTCAGCTTCGTGCCATCCGGAAGTGTTACAGTTCCATCTGAACTGATCACGATTCCTTCCGGTGTAACAAGGTTTCCATTTCTATCTTTCTCAGTTCCCTCCGGGTAAGCATCCGGTATCGGAGTAACAGTTGGTACCGGCGTTACTGTTGGATTCACTGATGGTGACGGATTTACCGACGGTGATGGATTTACCGATGGTGATGGATTTACGGTCTGTATGATTGTGGTATCTGATATAGTACAGTTCTGAATTTTATCATCTGGTGTTTTTGTAATGTCACTCCAATATGTATCCGGAGCAGATTCACTGTTGGAAGTTATTTTTTTACCATTTACTGCTGTTCCTTTTGTAGAAGGAGATATAGTGACAGATTCAGTATACGCTTTACCTGGCTCCGCATTTTTGTTCATAAATGAATAAGCAGAACCTCCCTCCAGATATGCTTTTGCTGTTTCTACATTTCCGGTGCCCTCAACTGCATTGCCACCGTTATCACCATCTCCTCGTCCTGCAACAGCAATCAACGTTCCTGCTCCGGAAATCGTTCCGTTGTCAAGAATCACCGCTGCACCGCCAACTGAAGTAGTTGCTATGTTTCCTCCGCCGTATGCTGCAAGCTGGCTGCCCTCGCCAATAGTAAGTGTTCCGCTGCTGACTTTCAAGGCCGGCTGTCCGCTGTAGCTTTTTCCTGTGGCAGGATCTGTTCCTGTGGCAGCTTCATCACCTTTGATATATACTTTTCCTTCTACCTTTACATTTCCGCTTATCACAACAACAGGTGATGTATTGTGACGTGCCTGTGTTCCATTGGGAAGGAAATTAGTGTTGGAGTAGATCATGGAATTCTTTATGGTCGCTCCATCATTCAGAATCAGCTGTCCATTAATGGAAGTACCTGTCAGGAATTTTCCGCTATAATCATCGTGATTGACAGATATTGTTCCACCATTTTCTACTTCAATCTGTCCATATATGGAAGAATCTCTCAGATTCAATGTTCCGCCATTTTCTACTTTTATCTTCACACTGCTGAGAACCTTCATATTGACCATTGTAAGATCACATCCAGCCGGTATGATCAATGTCTGGGTTGTAGCTTCTCCCTCTGAAACAGCATATCCCAGTTCTCCATATGTACCGCTGGTGTGAGAGCCATACCAGGCTTTAATCTCTGCCGGGACTGTTACAATATCATCTGTATCATTAAAATCAGGAATTACCCATGGATCCATATCATACATGTATTTTCCATCTGCAGTCTTGGTTGCATTTTCAAGCTTCAGATGATCTGCCAGTTTTTCCTTAGTACTGTAAACCTTGAAAGTAAGCTCATTACTTGTTACTGTACGCCCTGATTCATCAGTTACTGTAACATTGACAGGATATGTACCGATTTTAGCAGGAGTTCCGCTGAGAGACAGAGAACTGTCATATGTGGAATACATCCCTGCCATCCCACTTTCACTGTCAATGTTTACCTTTGTATTCTTTGTGTCAATTTTTACACCTGTTTCTTTTAACTCCTTCCAGTCAGCTTCAACAGGTTCCTGCCCATCCGGAAGATCAGCTGCTTCCACAACTACATTACTGTTTTTGTTGGATGAAACAGAAGTGGATGCCCCTGAAACTGCATCGTATTTCTGCTGCCCTGTAACAGCGCTTTCGAAGTATCCTTTTAATCTGACATGAAGAGTGTTCACTCCGTTAGATGCACCGTTAATATTAGTTTCACCGGAATCAGCTGTAACAACTTTGAAGTCATTTCCTTCTGCAGTTACCTTAAGATAAAGTTCTTTATATCCATCACTTTTTATTGTAATGACATTTCCAGTATGAAGTACAGTTGAATCAAATACAACACGATTATTACTGCTGTCTGGACAATATGCTTTTCTGCCATATAATGCTATTGCATAATCTGTTTTATCCCATACTGTCCCATCTACAGATATTTCTTTGATTTTACTGATATAATCAGAAACATTATTTTCATCAGCTGGTTTAATGATCTTGTAGTCTGTACCTGAAATTTCCACTTGATCTCCCGCAAATGTTGGCGCATCTTTGGTCTGTTCAGTTTCAGACTGTGAAGTTACTTTTTCAACGTTCCAGTGTTTTCCGGTTCCTGTTACCTTTAAAGTAAGATCCTTGTATCCGGTACTGGTGATTACAATCTCATTACCCACTTCAAGTCTATCTGGAGATAGTCCAACATAACCGTCTGAGTCTTTTTTAATATATGTTGTTCCTGTAAGATTCCACGAATAAGTTACTTCATTCCACTCTGTTCCATTAATAGATATTCCTGTAATTTGCTCAACATACCTTGAGTTAAGAGAAGTTTTTAGTTTACAAACATTCGCAAAAGAACCACTTTCATATTCTGCTATCACCTCCGGCGGTTCTTTCACACTTTGTGTACCCTCATCCTGAGCCACCTGTACATTCTCCTGCTCATCCGCAAAATCCGGTGTTCCCGATCCATCACTAAAGGAATCATCATCTGCCTCCTGTGTGATCGCTGAATCCGTAGTCATTGAATCTGTAAATATGTCTGCTGCACATACCGGTACAGAAGCAATCATGTTTGCCGCAATTGCCATAGACATCAGAATTGCCATTCTTTTCTTCATCTGTTTCTTTATCCTCCTGTAATATGATATCAGGGGCCAAAGATGTTTCGACCCTGACTTGAAGCTATCTGTGTATCATCTCATTTCAGATGAAGCGGATAAAATCATCCGATTCACCCCATTTCTGCAGTGGAAATTTAAATGATCAAATCACGCAATAGTTTGCTTTGGTTAACTCTGTTGGTTAGTATATTCTAACCTGCGTGAAAATGCAAGAGAATTATTCTGCATCTGTTGAGAAAGTATCTCATAAATCAAGCAGTATCCTGTTGACAAATTTTTATCATTTCACAGCAAGATAAGACAGAATAGAGCAATTATGGCAATTCCATAAAATAATGCAGGTAATAAATCAGGTAACATCCTGCTATCAGTCTGAAAATATCATCTTCTATCTCTTTTTCGCTGCTGTTTAAAGTAATTTTGTTTCCTTCTATCTGAAGCCCCATTGTATCCGCGAGATTCTCAACCCGTTGCCTGTCATATTCTTTTTCATCCAAAAGAACAGACTTCTCATAAACCCTGAATTTTCCGGTTTCATCACATTCCAATCTCAGATGCAGTTCAGGGAGTTTTCCGGGTTTAAAGGTTATCTCACTGTATGTCATAGATTGTCTTACTTTTGTGATCCCCTGTTTCACTGCCAGTATGATCCATTCATCCAATACAGGTCCTTTATACATAGGAAGTCCATATTGCAGATGTAATTGGGCTGCCTTGCTGATGCAGGCATTTCTGGTACGGTTATTCAGACGTTTATAAACATTGCTGCCCTCAACCGGGTAGTATTTCTTCAGTATCTTCTCTTCGGCTTTTGTCCATGGATCATTGGTTTTCCTGCTTAATCCCAGAATCATCGCTCTGTATTTGCATGCCTGAAGAGATCTTTCAGGAATAAGAGTATGCACATATCCGGCACCTTTTTCTTCATAATATCGGGAAATGATCGCATCCTCTTCCTGTGTCCATGGAAGTCTGTTATTGTCTGATCTGACATTTAAGTACTTAGCTCTGGACTGACAGGCAGTCAGAGTTCTCCCTTCCAATCGTTCTGCTGCCTTCCTGCCTTCCGCTTTGTAATATGTTCTTATAATTTCATCTTCTTCTGCAGTCCATTCTTTTCTTCCCTGTATGCAAAGACCTAATTTGGCAGCTCTTTTATTACATGCCTCTTTGGATCTTCCCTCCAGTCTTTTCTGAACTTCAGCACCTTCTGTCGGATAATAATTTCTCAGAATTTCATCTTCGCTGCTGCTCCATTTTCTGTTTGCCCCGGAATAAGTAAGTCCTAATGCAGCAGCTCTTCCTCTGCAGGATTCTGCTGATCTCTGATTTAAGCGATAACGTACCTTACTGCCCTCCGCAGCATAATACTCTCTGAGTATTTTATCCTCTGCCTCTGTCCATAATCTGACATATTTAACATCATTCTGTACAGTTGCTGAAGAGGAAATGTTTTTGGATATTTCCATTTTTGATGCCTGGATCCTGCAGCTTTTTGCAGTTCTTCCGGATAATCTTTCACAGACCTGATCTCCTTCTGCGGGATAGTACTTTCTTAATATTTCGATTTCATCGGCTGTCCATCTTTTTTTCGTATTTGCCATGTCTCACACCTGTTTTATATATTATTTCAAACTGAAATATTCACTACTTCTTACTTTTCGTAACCTTCGCAAAAGAATTCCATATGTGAGTGCAATATCTACATAGAAATTCCTGAATGTACAACATATTCATACCCTGTCTCCGTAGTATAAGTTTTTTCCTGTCCCAGTGCCGGAATAACAGATTCAGAGCTGTGCAGACTTCCACTTTTAAATACGATCATCACTTCTGCTTTCTTTTCATTAACCGGAGTTATTTCTATATTATTGATTGTGTTTTCAATCATGGCTCTGGTGATATCTTTGGGTTTTACGCAGGAATATTCCTTTGCATAGTCTAATATCCTGTCCATCTGATCTGTCAATTCTGTTTTTGAAAGAGGTTTCATGCTTTTCAATTGTTCCAGATTCGCTTTTGTCTCTGCTATCTGCTGTGTAAAAACCTTGTTTCTGCTTAAAAATTCTGCATCAGAAATGTAGCCGCCCATATTGTAATCCAGCAGCTTATCTCTCTTCTGTTCCAGTACGATTATTTCATGCTGTATGTTGTCAATTTTTTCTTCAGTTCCTTCTGTTTTGTTAATCTCTTTCTCATAAAGTTCCAGATACTTATGCAATATACTTTTATTGCTTTGAGCCAGATTGTTATAAACATCCGATATCATCTCCAGCAGGATTTCTTCTTTTACCGGTTTTGATCTGCAGGAAACTGCGCCCTGTTTTATGCGATGACTGCATACCCAGGTCTTTGCAGCTTTTCCGCGGACATTTCTGACTTTCAGCCAGTATGCAGCTCCATCTTCCGCACAATGTATAAGTCCGGTAAAAAGGTTGTCCTGCTTATAGGAAGTTTTTTTCAACTTGATATTTTTACTTCTTTCTTCCAGAATCCTGTTTGCATCTTCCCACAGTTTTTCATCCACAATTGCAGGGACATGGGTACCATCGTCTTTATACATCACCCATTCATCTTCAGGCAGGAATTTCTGTTTCTTAGTAAAGAGATCAACTATTTTTACTTTTCCACCAACATAGTAACCCTTATATTTAGGATTTCGGATAATATTGGCAATCACATGGCTGTCAATCCTTCCCCCTTTATAATTTCTGTATCCACATTCCCATAAAAATTGTTCCAGTGAATGGGTAGACCAGTTTCCCAGAGCATATTTTTCAAAAATAAGCTGTACCATTTTTGCCTCTTCGGGATTCAAAAACAATTTTCCGTTTCGCTTGTCCCATCCATATATATGTGAATTACCAAGAACCACACCGTTCTGTATGGATCTTGCATGACCGAAACGCACACGACTTGAAAGTTTTCTGCTTTCTTCCTGTGCAATACCGGACATAATTGACAGCCTGAGTTCCGAATCCTCATCTAATGTATTGATATTGTCATTCCTAAACCAGACAGCAGTTCCACAGTCCAGAAGCTCTCTTGTATATCGTATACTGTCTAATACGTTTCGGGCAAAACGGGTAATCTCTTTAGTTATGATAAGATCAATTTTCCCGGCTTTTGCATCCTGGAGCATTCTCTGGAATTCCTCTCTGTGGGTTACGGTAATACCGGAGATTCCTTCGTCTATATAACCATCCACAAGCGTCCAATTCTTTACGTCTGAAATCAGTTGTTCAAAAAAAGTCCACTGATGCTCAATAGAGGTTTTCTGTTCCTCCTTATCCGTACTGACTCGGGCATAATACGCCACATTCAGTTTCAGATCAAATATATTTTTCTGCCGGGATTTCAGTTCCTCACGTGTTGCATAAATATCCATCTTATTCCTTTCCAATCAACTGATTCGCTGGCAATATTCATCTGAACTGTCCATCTGTTCTCCATTCTTCGCGGCTGCTGTATTGAATGTACTCAAGGTTATAATGTCTTTCTGGATACTGCTGTGCAGTTTTTCGGAAATCTGTCCATTATCAAGCATTTTGTCATTAATCATTGTCAGTACAACCTGTTCCAATGTCATAAGCATTCCTCCTGTTCTGTATGTTATAATGTGCAATTTGGCATAGAACTATCCAGCGGTAATATGATGAATTTCACAAAATTATTATAACTGATTCAAAGATAATTGTTTTTGAGACGAAAAAAAGCAGCTAACCTATTTTTCATAGACTAACTGCTTAAAGTACGTAAAAAGCCAGAAAGATCTAACAGTTCAAAAGATTCTTTCCGGTTTTTTACACATATAAAGCGAGGGCATCGCTCAATCATCTAATTTGATGATTTTACGACACCCCCATCCCTTCAGATATATATCAGGAAGACAGTTCTATCTGCTTCATTTCTTCCAGAAAATCACGGATATAGGATACTGCCAAATCAAGGGCCTCCTGTCCAAGTTCTGCGGAAGAATCTTTCGGATCAAAAGGTCCAAACCAGCCGCTTGGAGCAATTTCTTTGGTATCTCTCACAAGACGTACGATACCACCCTTGAAATTAACTGCCTGGATATAAGCCGCTTTCATATTCTCAGAAGGATCCTGTGCATTGATAGGCTTGCTAAGTTCCAGATGTACTGATTCCGGAGCAATTGCCATCATAGCTGAGGTCTCCAGAACATCACCATGGCCGCCATCAAATTTCTTGTCAAGTTGAGCCACCAGACTCCACCAGTCTACACTTGCACATACGCCCCCTTTGTGATATACCTCCAGAGCCGCCCGATCAATGGATGGAGTATTGCCGCCATGGCCATTCAGAACTACAAAACGTTTTGCGCCATGCTGCATCAAAGAGTCCATAATGCCATGCAGAACCATATACAGTCCCTCATAACCAATATTAATACTTCCCTCAAAGCTTAAGTGATAAGGACATACACCGTATGGAACAGTAGGTGCTACGATTACGTTATCTACATCCTCCACATGATCCGCCAGATAGGACGGTACCATAAAGTCCGTTCCCAACGCCCCCTGTGTTCCGTGCTGCTCGGTGCTTCCCACCGGAATCACAATAATCGGATCCTTCTCAAAAGCCTCTTTTGCTTGTGCTGTAGTCATTTTTGCAAGATACATTTTAAATACGCCTCCTAACTTTTATACTGTAAAATGACGATCAATAGTCTCCTGCGGCGGAGTTTCTGTAAATTTACTTACTACAATCATTACAATAGAAGCAATGATCGTAGTTGGGAACAGTGCATGGAATCCCATAGCCAACGCCTTGACAGACGGATTCAGTGTAAAGAGCAACAGTGAAATAATACCTACTATAACCGATGCGATTGCTCCCTTCGCTGTTGCTTTCTTCCAGTAAATTCCAAACAGAATCGGCACTACAAAAATTGCCATTCCTGAAAATGCAAACAGGTTAATTTCAAAAATACTGCCTGGCTGGAATACACCAAAGCAAATTACGATGATACCGATGATTACAGTTACTACCTTGGACAACTTCATAACATTCTCATCTGTAGCATCCTTATTGATAATCTTCTGATAAATATCACGGGTAACAGCACCGGTAGTCGTTACCAGAATACCATCGATTGTGGACATACCTGCTGCCACAATACCTGCGATGAAAATGGAAGCCAGGAAAGGATTCATGCCTCTCTGCAGAATCATAGGAATAATCTGATCTGCCTTCTCAATATTCTGAATGGAAGCAATACCATTTACACCGGCCCACTCAATCAGAGTTGCAGAGAAAAACATACCTGCAGTACCAAGAAGAATTGCTTTGAACATGGTCTTATGATCCTTCATGGCAAAGAACTTGGTAAACAGATGAGGCTGTCCCATGGTAAAGAACGACCATAGCACAATGTTGGATACATAATAAGTCCAAGGCATATAACCGTTAGCACCCGGGAAGGTCAGATAAGCCTCATTCATACTCTGAAGTGTATGGTTAATGTTAGAGAAACCTCCACCCATTACTACAGATACAATAAATGTAACCACTGCAGTAGCAATCATCAGAGATCCCTGGATAACATCCGTCATCATGGCACCTTTCATACCACCGCTCATACAGTAGAGAATAACGATAATACCCATTCCCACAACACCTACCCATTCAGGCAGTCCGGTAAATACATGTACAATAACACCTGCTCCGATAATCTGTGCGCCCATCATCGGAACCAGGAAGAAGAGCATCATTACGCCCAAAACACCGCTCATCTTCTTGGAGTGATAACGGTCTGTCAGGTAATCGGCCATAGTCAGGAAACCATATTTATGACCAAGAGTAATCAGCTTACGGCCAATAAGAAGAGCCGGAAGAATCATACAGAACACAGCTCCAGGTACAGAGATAGCCATTCCTGCATAGCCTACACCGTAAATGGTTCCCGGTGTACCAAGAAATGTTCCCATGGAAAACTGGGTTGAGAAATATGCAATACCACTTACTACCACGCCAGCCTTTCCACTCAATACAAAGAAATCGCCAATATTATTCGTCTTACGTCCTGCGTACCAACCAATAAATGCCATAATTCCAAGATAAAGTACCAGAACTGTATAGAAAGGAATCGGTGCTGGCTGAATTACTGCTGCTCCATTCATTTATTTGTCCTCCTCATCATAAGTGTGATATTCTTTTCTCTTCATACACATGCGATAATAAACAATAATCAGCACAAATGTAATGGCAGTGTGAACAATCCATCCGAATATATAGAGTGGAACACCACCAAATGCGGGAATATACGTCTCGCTGTAGAAAAACGGGAACGGAATCATAATTAATACAAACATAATCAGAAAAATAATCAACCATGTCCGTTCGAAGTGTTTCTCAAAAAGTTTCTTCATAGCCTTTTTCCTCCTTTGCTTTCGAAAGAAAATCTATATACTATGATTTTCTTTCGATTTTTTGTTAAGTATATACTTTACTTTATATTTTCCATTATACATGCTATAATAAATTTGTAAAGTTTTTACTTATATTTTTATGAAAAAAATATAAAACATTGCATGCGCCATGCAAAGAAAGGACATCGTGTAATATCTATGGATATTTTAGAGCATCTTCAAAAACTTTATCCTGCCCTGACAAAAAAGCAGAAAACAATCGCAGATTATCTAATTGCTAATCCGGAGGAAATCAGCTACATTACACTGGCACAGCTAAGCCATCAGACCGGTACCTCCGAGCTGACTTTGCTTCGTTTTTGTCAAAAACTGGGGTACTCCAACTTTCTGGACTTAAAGGAGCAGTTTCGGGACTATACCCAAAAAATGATTAAGCAGGCCTCCTCTTCTTCCTTTTTTCTGCCAGAGCGTACCTCAGGCGAAGACACCGAGCGGGAACAAATGCTTCATGAAATCTGCAATACAGAGGCCGCAGTTTTCTCTGATTTTATTACCAACATCAATCTGGAATCTGTCATAAAGGCTTCTGATGAAATCCGGAAAAGCACCCGTATCTACATCTTTGCCCATGATATTTCTCTGGTTCCCGGCAAATTTTTACAGAGCCGTTTGGAAATTCTGTACTTGAATTCTGCGTTGATTGATTTATCGGATCTGGAAGTCACCCAGAAGATTATCCAACAGCTGACGGATGGTGACCTGGTAATCTTTTTCTCTTTCCCCCGCTATTATTTTCCGATTGGAAATATTGCTAAAAAAGCAGCTAAATCAGGGGTACCGATTCTGACCATCACAGACAGTGATACTTCACCGGCAGCTGCGCACAGCACACTATTGCTTCTCTGTCCCACATCTACGAAGCTGTTTTATAACTCTATGACTGCACCTATGGCTATGCTCAATATTCTGGCATCCTGTCTTGTCATCGATAGTGTATCACCATCTGAACGGCAGATTTTTATCGACACTTTGCCATCCTGATTTTTAGCCCAAAAACAAAACCGGATATACAGGTTTCCAACAGAAAGCCATATATCCGGTTTCGTTTTTATTTTCTTTTTACTTCTCATAGGTGCCTTTTCGAATCACCTCTCCATGCTTCATAAAGATCTTTCCCCTGGCTACATAAGTATCCAGCGTCAGATCCTGATCAAACAGCAACAGATCCGCATCGGCCCCCTCTGCCACAGTTCCCTTGATTCCCAGTAAATCCAGCCCCTCTGCCACCTGACAGGTCATATAAGGCAGTGCTTCCTCCAGAGTCATTCCCAGAACCTGTACCATATATTTCAACTCTTTATAAAGTGCATCCACACCAGATACACCTATCTCCAGAAGGCTGCCGTCCTCAGCATAATTAGACCAGCTTCCGTGTCCGTCAGAGCTCATTGTGATATGCTCTGTGGGCAGTCCCCGCTTTTTAGCCTCCAGAACACATTCTCCCGGTGAAGTGTGCATACCGCAGGTCAGATCAATATAACCTCCCCGCTTCAGAAATTCGTAGCCCTCTTCCAGCAACTTTTCATTCCGGTTGACATGAGTGGGACGGAAAATCCGTACAGGAACAGAACTCACCTCCAATGCCCGGAATACCGGTGCAAGACCATCTTTGTCATCTCCCATGTGAAGCACCACAATGCCTGGCTTTCCACTGAGCATTCCCGCCACACGAGCTTTACTTGCAATCTGAACCAACTGATCACCAGTCACATTAGGTGCCCGGTGATCAGATATCGCCAGCTTCACACCCAAAATCTCATTCACGAATACGATGTCCCTGTCTGTTTCACCTGTGATAGTCGGGCTGGGATATCCGTAAGCACCTGTGAGCATATAAGCACTCACGCCCTCCTCACAGAGTACCCGGGTCTTCGCATAAAGATTGTCCACACTCCTGGTGATACCATCCGTACCCAGAAGTCCCACCACTGTTGTGATACCGTTCTCTACCAGTTCTGACATCTGTAATTCCGGTGTCCGCGTATGAAAGCTTCCCTCTCCACCGCCTCCGGTAATATGTACATGTTGATCTAAAAATCCAGGAGTAAGAATCTTGCCCTCTGCATCCAGCACCTCGCACTCCACAGGCAATTCTCTGATGGAATCCTGTATACATTCAATCTTTCCCCCGCAAATCAAAAGATCCTTTTTACCGAGATATTCCGGTGCGTAAATCTCTGCATTCTTTACCAATAACATAACTGTTCCCCTTTTTCCCGTAGCTGTTCATTACGCAGATACTCTAAACTATCATGAACAGTTACTTTTCTTTTTTCGTTTCTACTCAAAGTATATACGATGGAATCCGTTTTGTCTATGAAAGTTCTGAATAATTAGCTATATATCTCCACCATCAAGGTACATCCGATATGAATGTTTGTCCCATTGGCAGCTTTCCTGGAGAAGTAATTTCTAATCGGTTGTCATATACCGCCACCTGTATCGTACCATAATGAATTATCAAAAATAAAATCTAAGGTGGACAGATTGCTTTGTCTATTGTAATATATGCTGTATGGAATTTTACGAGGAGGATTTATCATGGAAGAAAAAATACTTAATTTTATTCTGGAATGTGCAGAAGTCCAGAAATTGGTTCCATTCTCACTTATCGAAGAAGAATTTAATCTTATTCTGGACGAAGCCTTAAAGTCTGTCATTACGGATGCTCTCTGGGATAATGATACTATTTCTGACGTAACTATAGGAACTGATGGTTTTACTGTCACATTTTTCGAGAATTGATCGTAAATATCAAACTAATCAACTGATGACACGAACACAGCCAGAAGCATAAACAAAGTATCTGATAAGCAGACATGATCTAATACCCCCTTATCAGATACTTTTTTATGTTCCATATCTTGCCTGCAATTTACGACCGTCTATAGCAATCCTCGTAAATAATGCATTTAAGAC
>UMCL01051860.1_pt1 | contig 13121 bp, 10 predicted proteins | sample 1964221 | NCBI WGS metagenome assembly UMCL01 (sample SAMEA4835967, study PRJEB28245) | human gut metagenome | biome: gut microbiome; material: fecal sample | place: Denmark | collected 2008
CCGCCGGTTCAGGATACGATATTCATATGTTTTTTCACTGTCACAGTAACGGGGATGAAAATCCGGCTCCACCTCCTCAGAAAGCTGGATACGGATATCCTCTGGAAGTCTCTGGTTCAGTGCATAGGAAAATTTTTCCCCGGGGATCCTGGATTCGGTATCAAACACCGCCACATTTCCAAGAGCGTGCACTCCTGCATCTGTACGGCTGGCACCGATGGGCTCGATTTTTTCCCCAAGCAGCTCACTTAAGGTATCGTTTAAAACGCCCTGAATGGTGATTCCATTTGGCTGTGTCTGCCAGCCTGAGTACTTGGTTCCATCATAAGCTACAACAAGTCCTACTCGTTTCATAAAATATATTCCCTCCTGATACAGACATCCCTGCAGTACTTTCTATCCCAAAACAGACATACCGTCCTGCAAAATGCCTGCCTGATCCGGTTACAGTTCCGCTGTGCAAAATGCAACGCTTCGGACCGTTCCATGTCTGAGTACCGGCAGGATTTGGCTACAGTCCCGCCACCCGGAATGCAACACCCACCGCAAGATATGCCACAAGGATCCCATAGGCCGCATAATCTCTTTTTTCATAATGCAGCGGCTTCATCTGGGTTCTGTGCTCTCCACCATGGTAACACCTTGCTTCCATGGCCATTGCCAGATCATTGGCGCGGCGGAACGCCGAAATAAACAGCGGCACAAGAAGGGGTACCATATTTTTCGCCTTCTGGATCAGGTTTCCGTTTTCGAAATCTGCACCTCTGGCGATCTGTGCCTTCATGATCTTATCCGTCTCCTCCAGAAGGATCGGGATAAATCGAAGGGCAATGGACATCATCATGGCGATCTCATGTACCGGCACCCGGATCTTGTTCAGCGGACGGAGCAGTCTCTCCAGACCATCTGTCAGCTGATTCGGCGTGGTAGTCAATGTCATGATGGAAGATCCGATCACAAGGTAAACAAGACGGATCGCCATTCTTCCTGCAAGAACAAGACCTTCCCTTGTGACCTTGATGATCCCGAAACGCCACAGCACTTCGCCAGGCGTCAGGATGATATTGAACACAACCGTGATCAGAAGGATCATAACGATAGCCTTCAAACCCTTGAACATGAATTTCACCGGAACCTTGGATATTGCGATCATGGCTACCAGAAATGCTGTTGCCACCGCATATCCGAGAAATGTATGGAACAGGAATACAGAGATCAGAAATCCCAGAGTTCCCAGAAATTTGGTCCGTGGGTCCAGTCTGTGAAGAACGGATTTGGCCGGATAATACTGGCCAATGGTAATATCTCTGATCATTTTTCCGCCCCTCCTTTGTTCAGTAATGGAGAGTTCGCCTGCGCAAGTGCGGCAAGGATACTGTCTCTGGCTTCCTCCACCGTTGTGGCATCTGCATCCACATGCAGCCCATGTTCCTTCAGCGCATGCATGATATAAGTGATCTGCGGTGCGGCAAGTCCCATGGTTTCCAGTTCCTTATAATGGAAAAAAACCTTCTTCGGCTCATCATCAAATACAGCTTCTCCGTGATTCATAACAATGAGGCGCTCCACGTATTTCGCAATATCCTCCATGCTGTGGGAAACCAGAACAATGGTTATCCCTCGCACCTTATGAAGCTCTGCGATCTGATCCAGAATATCATCCCTGCCCTTCGGGTCAAGCCCTGCTGTGGGCTCGTCCAGGATCAAGATCTTCGGGTTCATGGCAAGAACCCCTGCAATAGCTACCCTTTTTTTCTGGCCTCCGGAAAGCTCAAAGGGTGATTTTTTGAAATTGGACTCTTTTACTCCAACCTGAGTCAGAGCCTGCTTCGCTTCTTTCTCTGCTTCTTCCCTGGAAAGTCCCTGATTCATAGGTCCGAAGCATACATCCGAGATCACATCATTTTCAAACAGCTGATGCTCCGGGTACTGGAATACCAGACCAACCTCGCTGCGGAGCTGTTTCCGGTCATATTTCTCAGCCCACACATCTTCTCCGTTATACAGAACCTGGCCGGATGTTGGCTGTACCAGCGCATTCAGATGCTGGATCAGCGTGGATTTTCCGCTTCCTGTGTGTCCGATGATCCCGATAAACTGGCCGTCCGGGATCACAAGGCTGACATCCTTCAGCGCATGGCTCTCATAGGCTGTCCCGGGGCTGTAGGTATAGGTTACATTTTTTAATTCGATTGACATAATGCGCTCACCAGCTCCTCTGTAGTCAGTATTCCATCCGGAACATCCACGCCGGATTTCTTCAGTTCATATGCAAGAAGTGTTACCTGTGGTACATCCAGTCCATACGCCTTAAGGGTATCCACCTGGGAAAAGATCTCTTTGGGATTTCCCTGCATCACAACATTTCCGCTGTCCATGACATAAACACGGTCAGCATGGATCACTTCCTCCATGTAATGGGTGATCAGAATGACTGTTACCTTTTCCTTACGGTTCAGCTCCCGCACTGCTTCCAGGACTTCCTTTCTTCCGTTAGGATCCAGCATGGCGGTAGGCTCATCCAGAATGATGCACCGCGGGCGCATGGCCATCACGCCTGCAATAGCCACTCTCTGCTTCTGCCCTCCGGAAAGCTTGTTTGGGGACTGATAACGATAGGCTGTCATACCGACTTTTTCCAGGCTGTCATTCACCCGTTTCCAGATATCATCTGTAGGAACTCCCATATTTTCCGGACCAAAGCCTACATCCTCTTCCACAACGGTTCCTATGATCTGGTTATCCGGATTCTGAAATACCATTCCTGCCTTCTGGCGTACCTTCCAGAGTTTGGTCTCTCTGGCGGTATCGATCCCGTCCACCAGCATCGTTCCCTCTGTTGGGATCAGAAGCGCATTCATATGCTTCGCCAGTGTGGATTTTCCGGATCCGTTATGTCCCAGAACTGCCACAAATTCTCCTGCTTTAATGTCCAGGTTCACATCATTGACTGCACGCTGCATGTCTACCACATTGCCGTCATCATCGTATCTCTGATAGTCAAATCCCAGCTTGAGCGCCTTGATAATTCCCATCTTTTCTGCTCTCCTTAATCCTCTGTAGCTGCCGGTTCACCAAGGCCGGTCAACTCATCGATCAGTGCCCATATCTCGTCTCTTCCCTGCTTCGTCTCCGCAGAAAATGGAAGGATCTTTCCCTCTTTCGGAAGGCCCAGTCCAATGCGGATCTCCTTCAGGCTTTTTGCCACCTGGCTGCGTTTCAGCTTGTCAAGCTTGGTCGCGATGATCACCGGCTCATATCCGTTGTGACAGATCCAGTCATACATCTGCTTGTCATTGGCGGAAGGCTTGTGGCGGATATCCACCAGGAGAAAAACCGCACGGAGCTCTTTGGAATTATGAAGATAGCCCTCGATCATTTTTCCCCATTTTTCCTTCTCTGCTGCAGAGACCTTGGCGTAGCCGTAGCCCGGCAGGTCTACGAGATACATTGCTTCATTAATGTTATAAAAATTGATCGTCTGTGTTTTTCCCGGCTGTGCGCTGGTTCTTGCCAGGGCCTTGCGGTTCATCAGACCATTGATCAGGGAGGATTTCCCTACATTTGATTTTCCCGCAAAAGCTACCTCCGGCCTTCCTGTGTCCGGGATCTTGCTTGTGATGCCGCAGACGATATCCAGCGATACGTTTTTGATTACCATTCGTTATTCCTCCCTTTTCTTTTAAAAGCCCTGTCCTGAAGGTCAGGGCAGGGTTTTTCTGTTTTTTGTTTATGCAAGAGCTTCACCGAGAACTTCTTTCATGCTATCCACAAACCGGATATTCAGTCCCTGGATGATCTCTCTGTCCATCTCCTCGATATCCGGACGATTTTTCTCCGGAACAAGGACTTCTTTGATCCTGGCATATTTAGCTGCAAGCAGCTTCTCTTTCAGTCCGCCGATCGGAAGCACACGGCCTCTTAAGGTGATCTCACCGGTCATGGCAAGATCCGCACGTACCGGTTTTTCGATAATTGCAGACAGCATGGCAGTTGCCATTGTAATACCGGCAGACGGGCCATCCTTCGGAACGGCACCCTCCGGGATATGTACATGCATATCATGCTTCTGGAAAAATTCCGGATCGATCTCATATTGGTCAGAAACTGAACGGATATAGCTGATACCTGCCTGTGCAGATTCCTTCATCACATCTCCAAGCTGTCCGGTAAGAAGCAGCTCGCCTTTTCCGGGCATGATATTGACTTCGATCTGCAGGGTATCACCGCCTACCTGTGTCCATGCAAGACCGCGGGCGATCCCGATCTCATCCTTCTCATTTGCCATCAGATAGTTATATCGTTCTTTGCCAAGGAATCTGGAAATATTTCTGGATGTGACAACTACCTTATCCTTACCCTCTTCCATGATAGCACGTGCAGTTTTTCTGCAGATACGTCCGATGCTTCTCTCCAGAGAACGGACTCCTGCTTCCTTGGTATAGTTGTTGATCAGCTTGCCAAGAGCTGCCGGCTGGATTACCAGCTTGCCTTCCGGAATACCGTTGATCTCCATCTGCTTCGGGATCAGATGTTCCCTTGCGATATGTTCCTTCTCATTTTCCGTATATCCCGGAATTTCCATCAGCTCCATACGGTCAAGAAGAGGTCTCGGGATTCCCTGAACATCATTTGCAGTGGCAATAAACAGTACCTCGGAAAGATCCTGGGGAATCTCCACATAGTGATCATTGAACTTACTGTTCTGCTCCGGATCCAGAACCTCCAGAAGTGCTGCGGAGGTATCTCCTTTATAATCGCTGCTGGTCTTGTCGATCTCATCAAGAAGCATCAGCGGGTTGCTGACTCCGGCTTCCTTCAGTGCGACTGTGATCCTTCCTGGCATGGCACCGACGTAAGTCTTTCTGTGGCCACGGATCTCAGCCTCATCACGGACACCTCCAAGACAGATGCGGACGTATTTCTTGTTCATGGCCTCTGCCACAGAACGTGCAATGGAAGTTTTTCCGGTTCCCGGAGGTCCCACCAGACAGAGGATCGGACTCTTTCCCTTGTGGGTCAGCTTACGTACAGCAAGAAATTCCATGATACGCTCTTTGACCTCTTTCAGTCCGTAATGCCCCTCTTCCAAAACCTTCCATGCGTTCTCAAGATCCTCGGAATCCTCGGATTTCTTATTCCACGGAAGTGCAAGAACGGTTTCCAGATAGCCTCTCTGCACCGTTGCCTCTGCAGCACTGGCTGCCATTCCTTTAAAACGGCTGATCTCCTTGGAAATCTTCTCTTTTACTTCATCAGATGCATCCAGCTCCTTCAGCTGTTTTTTAAATTCATCGATATCATCAGCAGTATTCTCCTCGCCCAGCTCCTCACGGATGGTTTTCAGCTGTTCCCGGAGGATATACTCTCTCTGATTCTTGTCGATATGGGATTTCACCTTGCGCTGAAGATCTTTGGTGATATGGATCACCTCGATCTCGCTGCCAAGAAGCGCTCCAAGGATCTCATAACGGTCATTCAAAGACACTGCTTCCAGAAGCTTCTGCTTGTTCTGATACGCCATCGGAAGATTTACTGCGATCTGGTCGATAGTTTCCTGCACATCTTCGATGTTCATGATCTGGGTTACCAGATCCTTGCTTACTTTTCCGCTTTCTCTGCAGTATCTCTGAAAAAGCTCCCGGATGCTGCGAAGCATGGCGTCCTTTACCGGTTCCGGGTAATCCTCTTCCTGTGCCGTAACGATCTCGCATTCCGCCTTCAGATATGGTTCCTCCTGCTCCAGGCCCAGAACCTCTGCCCTGTCCAGTCCCTCTACCAGAACCCGGTAAAGATCCTGCGGAAGCTTCACCACCTGCTTGATATAAGCGACGGTTCCTACCTGATACAGATCCGTAAGTTCCGGTATTTCCACCTCAGGATCCTTCTGTGTCAGCAGAAAGATCTTCTGGTCATGGAGCATGGCTGCTTCCACGGCACGGATAGATTTCTCCCTGCTCACATCAAAGTGTACGATCATATCCGGAAGGACTGTAGTCCCACGGAGAGCGATCATTGGCAATATATTGACCTGATTTGTCATTTATGTCATTCCCTTCATCAAGCTGTTTCCGGCTTGCCTTTCTTTCTCGAACGGGATGTTTTGCGTCCTGCTTTTTTTGCAGGAGCCTTGGCCTCCCCGTGGATGATCTCCGGCTCTCCGGTTCCCTCCACTGCCTCTTTTGTGACGATACACTTACGGATGGTGTCGTCCGATGGTGTCTTGTACATCAGATCCATCAGGGTATGCTCCATGATGGCACGAAGTCCTCTGGCACCTGTTTTTCTCTCAAGAGATTTCCGGGCAACTGTCTCAAGTGCTTCATCCTGGAACTCAAGCTGCACGCCATCCAGCTCAAAAAGCTTGTCGTACTGTTTTGTGAGGGAATTCTTAGGCTCCTTCAGAATACGGATCAGTGCTTCTTCATCCAGAGAATCCAAGGTTACCACGACCGGAACTCGTCCGATAAACTCCGGGATCAGACCGAATTTAATAAAGTCCTCCGGCATAACCTCCTTCAGAACTTCGCCCACATTGCGGTCTTCCTTCTCGGAAACCTCTGCTCCGAAACCAATGGATTTGGTATCCTGCCTTGCCTCGATGATCTTCTCCAGTCCGTCAAAGGCACCACCGCAAATGAACAGGATGTTTGTAGTATCGATCTGGATAAATTCCTGATGAGGATGCTTTCTTCCTCCCTGAGGAGGTACGCTTGCAACGGTTCCTTCCAGAATTTTCAGAAGTGCCTGCTGTACGCCCTCACCGGACACATCTCTGGTGATGGAGGTATTCTCGGATTTTCTTGTGATCTTATCGATCTCATCAATATAGATGATTCCGTACTGGGCACGCTCAATATCGTAATCGGCTGCCTGAATGATCTTCAGAAGAATGTTCTCAACATCCTCGCCAACATAACCTGCCTCTGTGAGAGTAGTGGCATCTGCGATGGCAAAAGGAACATTCAGCAGTCTTGCCAGTGTCTGTGCAAGAAGTGTCTTACCGGAACCGGTCGGACCAAGCATCAGGATATTACTCTTCTGCAGCTCCACGTCCAGGTTTCTTGAAGCAAGAATCCTCTTGTAATGATTGTAAACAGCTACGGAAAGTGCCTTCTTGGCATCATCCTGTCCGATCACATACTCATCCAGGATACTGTGGATCTCTTCCGGTTTCAGAAGGTTGATCCCTGTTTCATAATCTGCCTCATGATCATACATACTGAATTCTTCTTCCATGATCTCGGAGCAGATCCCGATACATTCATCACAAATATATGCTCCATCCGGACCTGCGATCAGCTTGCGTACCTGATCTTCAGTCTTATGGCAAAAGGAGCATCTTACCTTTCCTTCTTTTACTTTATCTGCCATATCTTTTTGTTTCCTTTCTAAGCGTAAATGTCCGTCTCTCGCAGACATTTAAAATTCCTTTTTAAAGCAAGATAAGACTCCTGTGTCTTTACAGGAGTCTTTTCTTACGCATTATTTGTGGATCACAACACCGTCGATCAGGCCGTATGCCTTAGCTTCTTCCGCTGTCATATAGTTGTCACGGTCAGTATCTTTTTCCACAATTTCAAGAGGCTGTCCGGTATTCGCAGAAAGAATCTCGTTCAGCTTCTTTTTGGTTTTTGCGATCTGGTCAGCTACGATCTGGATCTCTGTAGCCTGCCCCTGTGCACCGCCTGATGGCTGATGGATCATGATCGTCGAATTCGGCAGTGCATATCTTTTGCCTTTGGCACCGGAGGACAGGAGGAAAGCTCCCATGCTGGCTGCCATTCCAAGGCAGATCGTAGATACATCGCACTTGATATACTGCATTGTATCATAAATTGCCATTCCGGCAGTTACAGAACCACCCGGGCTGTTAATATAAAGCTGGATATCCTTGGAAGGATCTTCTGCTTCCAGGAAGAGAAGCTGCGCAACGATCAGGTTCGCACTGACATCGTTTACCTCTTCTCCAAGGAAAATGATTCGGTCCTTAAGAAGTCTTGAATAGATATCATAACTTCTTTCTCCTCTGCTGGTCTGCTCAATGACGTAAGGTACTAAACTCATTTTACCCTCCATTTCCGAGGTTTATTACGCCTCTACAGCTGCATCGGCAACTAATGTAACAGCTTTCTGAACAGCCATATCTTTCTTCATCTGCTCCATCTCGTTCTCACCGATGAGATCTTTTAATTTGTCTGCTTCCATCTTGTACATCTCTGCCATCTTGGAGATCTCTTCGTTAACCTCTTCCTCTGTTGGCTGGATGTTCTCTACCTCAGCGATCTTCTCAAGAACAAGTCTTGTCTGGATTCTCTTAAGAGCCTGTGGCTTCATGTCTTCCATCATCTTGTCCATGCTCTGGCCTGTGAACTGGAAGTACTGCTCCATGGAAAGACCCTGGGACTGCATTCTTCTTGCGAAATCGTCAAGCATCTGACGTGTCTGTGTCTCGATCATTGCCTCCGGAATATCCATCTGTGCATTCTCGATCACTTTATCTACTGCTGCATCTTCTTTTGCACGACGTGCATCTTCTGCTTTCTTCTCTGTCAGGTTCTTCTTAACGTCTTCCTTGTACTCAGCAAGTGTATCAAACTCAGATACATCCTTAGCAAAGTCATCGTCAAGCTCCGGAAGCTCTTTTGCTTCGATCTTCTTAACATCGCACTGGAATACAGCTTCTTTGCCAGCCAGCTCTTTTGCCTGATACTCCTCCGGGAATGTAACCTTAACTTCTACGTGATCACCTGTGTTAGCACCAACAAGCTGCTCCTCGAATCCCGGGATGAAGGTGTTGGAACCAAGTGTCAGCGGATAGTCTGTTCCTTTACCGCCCTCGAATGCCTCACCATCTACGAAGCCCTCGAAATCGATAGTTGCTGTATCGCCGTTCTGTGCTGCACGATCCTCAACTGTGATGGTTCTGGAGTTTTTCTCCTGCTCTTTCTTAAGCTCAGCCTCAACTTCCTCGTCTGTTACCTCTGTCTCAGACTTCGGAACCTCAAGTCCTTTATAGTCACCAAGAGTTACCTCTGGTTTAGTAGCTACTTCTGCTGTAAAGATAAATGGTTTGCCAGGCTCAACCTGTGTTACATCGATCTTAGGCTGGGAAACGATCTCAAGATCACACTCAGCAAGTGCTTTGCTGTAATGCTCAGGGATCAGAGCGTTTGCAGCGTCCTCAAGGAATACTCCCTTTCCGTACATCTGCTCGATCATTTTTCTTGGAGCTTTTCCTTTACGGAATCCCGGAATAGAAATTCTGCCTTTTGCTTTCTGATATGCATTCTGCATTGCTTTGTCAAGATCCTCGGCGGAAACCTCGATTGTAAGTTTCGCCATGTTTTTCTCCATTTTCTCCACCTGTAAACTCATGTTTCTTGTTCCTCCTTAATCATATCGAGTAAATACCTTATATAAAATAGTTAACACTCGCATTATATATTTACAGTCATTTCTGTAGTATAGCATAACCACTGTAAAAACGCCAGTATTTTTTTCAGTTTTCCATATGCCCCCACAGGGCATTTCTCAGCTGCCCACGTCCTCAATGTTAAAGTAATTTTCTGTCTTTCTTATGTTGTTAAGACAAAATGTAAAAATCCTTTTATAAGTTTTAGGCGTATAATGAACACCATCGTCTGTACCGTCTCCCGTATTGGATACAGTACCATATCCGGTCCGCATCAGATAACTGTAAACATCAATATAGTGGTACTGACTTCCAAGCTCACCGGCAAGACCGCTGTTAAAAGTCCGGACATCCTCACATTTACGATTCTTGGTACTTCCCTTTTCCCCTCCATTGATCGGATTCACAGACATATAATACAGACTGCAGTTTTTCATGGAAAGCTTTGTTCCCAGCTTTTTCATATAAGACACGTACTGTGAGAGTCTATCATTCAGATCCTGTTTTCCGTTAATATCTCTGAGATCATTGATACCATGATTAAACACCACTGCGATCTTTGCGTATTTTTCATTTTTACGATATTTTTCTATTTCTTTCAAAAGAGCCTGTGCGCCCGTTGACTTCAGCCAGCCCAGTTCCGTATTAGAACGGCATACAAAGCTGACATGGCTGTCCACATACTCCTTTCCAAACTGTTCGTACAATACCTTCTGAAGACCATATGTCCTGGAATCTCCCACAAAGATGATCCTTTCGTAATTCTCAGGATAATGAAAGCTGTTCCTGACCAGATTCGGTTCCTGATACCGCCAGAATCTCACCGCATAGAGATGCATGGTTCCACTGACTGTGATCACCTGTCCGGCTTCATACCTTGGTGCAGTCTTCTGACCTGCCCTGGTAGACCATCCAAGGAATGTATAATTCTCTTCATTGGCCATCACCGGTAGTTTCAGTTTTCCGCTTGGAGCCTGGATGATCTTGTAGATATCTCCGTCATTCCTGTGCAGGATCAGTTTGGGATTGTTCTTCTTTTTTATCACTGCATAAAACGTTACATTTCTTTTTACAAAATATTTTTTTCCCGGCTTATATCCTGCCTCCGCTCCTCCTTTTTTCAGAGACCATCCTTCTGCCTGATATCCTGCTGGGACCTGCGGCACTTTGGGAATCGTGATCATGGAACCATATTTCTGTTTCTTTTCCAATTTTTTATATATAGCAGAGGAGGCTCCTCCGCCTGACCTGAAAGATACGGAATACACTTTTTTGCAAGCATTCCCGAATGTATCATCCGACCAGTCAAAGCCGGCAGCTGACACCAAATTTCCTGTGGCTGTCATCAGTATAACAAAAAGCGCCACTACCCACAGGACCTGTTTCATCTCTTTTTTCATGCTCTTACATACACCACCGATTCAGCGATCTCTTCTGCCTTTGCGCTTCCCTCCAGCTGTCCGATCAGGGAAAGGCTGAAATCGATGGCTGTTCCAAGGCCTCTGCTGGTAGTTACATTTCCATCTACCACTACAGGCTCCAGAGATGTTCTGGCACTTTTAAGCTGTTCCATAACAGATGGGTACGATGTAGCATTTCTGCCTTTCAGGAATCCAAGTCTCTCGAATATACCTGGTGCCGCACAGATAGCTGCTACCTTGCCACCATTCTGATAGAAATCTGTCAGAAGCTCAGTCAGCGGTTTATATTTCTCCAGATATTTTGTTCCCGGCATTCCTCCCGGAATTACAAGCATATCCGCATCGGAAAAATCACATTCTCCAAAGGTACGGTCTGTAAGAAGATCGATCCCATGAGAGGTTCTGATCTCTTTTGTCTCTTTGATAGATACTGTCTGGATGTCGATCCCGGCTCTTCTCATCAGATCTACCACGGTCAGTCCTTCAATATCTTCAAAACCATCTGCGAAAAAAATATATACTTTACTCATGATCCTGTTCATCCTTTCTTTTATAAAATCCATAAATATTTTCTGTATTCCCCATTCCCTTCCATAATGCTTTTTTCATCTGAAAATGTCAAGAAATTTCAACAGATATGCCATTGCAAATCCTGTTTTTTTCCTGTAGACTGAACATAATATCTTTTCATTTCACAAATCCGGAGGTTTTTTATATGGAGATCGAACGTAAATTTCTGATCCGGAAGGATGACCTTCCGCAGGATCTGGCTTCTTATCCCTGCCACAGGATCGAGCAGGGGTATCTTTGCACTTCCCCTGTCGTCCGCATCCGCCGGCAGGATGATGACTATTTTCTTACTTACAAATCCAAGGGTCTCATGAGCCGTGAAGAATATAATCTTCCGCTCACCGCTGAAGCCTATGAGCATCTGAAGCCTAAAGCAGACGGTATCCTCATTACCAAGGACCGCTATGTGATTCCGGAAAAAGACGGACTTTTTATTGAACTGGATGTGTTCCACGGAGAATACGAGGGAGTTCTTCTGGCTGAGGTGGAATTTCCTACAGAGGAAGCCGCCAATGCCTACACTGCGCCGGACTGGTTCGGAGAAGATGTAACTTATTCCACCAGATATCATAACAGTACCATGAGCCAGGGCTGGCAGATTAATAGCTGACCGAATCTGAAATCGCACTTGTATTTCTTATTTCAGGTGGTATAATTAGTAATGCAGGCAGATATAGTTCATCGGTAGAACATCAGCTTCCCAAGCTGAGGAGGCGGGTTCGATTCCCGTTATCTGCTTTCATTGCCAAAGAGGGCACGCAGTCAGGCGTGTCCTTTTTTATAAATTTCAAGGAGGATTTTTGTTTATGAAGATTGGATTTATCGGATGTGGAAATATGGCCTCTGCCATGATCGGCGGTATTCTCCGTCAGGGGATCTTTTCAAAGGACGAGATCATTGTTTCCAACCTTACAGACGAAGGCAGAGCGCGCAGTGAAAAAACTCTTGGTGTTGTCACCACTCTGGATAACAATGAAATAGTCAGATCTGCAAAAACTGTCGTTCTTGCAGTAAAGCCGCAGTTTTATGAGGAAGTTCTCACAGAGGTCCACGACAGTCTCACGACAGAGCACACCATCATCGGAATCGCTCCCGGCAAGACTCTTGCATGGCTGGAAGAAAAAGCCGGTCTTCCTCTGAAAGTTGTCCGTTTTATGCCTAATACTCCTGCACAGGTTGGGGCCGGAATGACTGCTGTATGTACCAATGACCGGGTTTCGGAAGACGAACTGGCAAAAATCCTTAAGATCACAGACAGCTTTGGCTGTACCGAAGTGGTACCGGAGCGTCTGATGGACGCCGCAGGCGCTGTAGGCGGCTGTTCACCGGCTTATGTGTTTATGTTTATCGAAGCCATGGCAGATGCCGCTGTCAGCCAGGGAATGCCTCGTAAACAGGCTTATAAATTTGCTTCCCAGACTGTTCTCGGCAGCGCAAAAATGGTTCTGGAAACCGGCAGACACCCGGGAGACCTGAAAGACATGGTCTGCTCACCGGCAGGAACTACCATTGAAGGTGTCCGCACCCTGGAAAAGAGCGGCTTCCGCAGTGCCGTATTCGAAGCGCTTACCGCAGCTGCTGAGAAGGGTAAGAAGTTATAATTTCCGAAAACAAAAACTCCGTGAGGTCTGCATTCACCCGGACCTCACGGAGTTTTTCCATCTCATCTCTTTTATCGTCTGCCGACAGCCCTACAGCAACTCGATCAGTGCGTC
>UMCL01004784.1_pt1 | contig 13065 bp, 7 predicted proteins | sample 1964221 | NCBI WGS metagenome assembly UMCL01 (sample SAMEA4835967, study PRJEB28245) | human gut metagenome | biome: gut microbiome; material: fecal sample | place: Denmark | collected 2008
TGGGAGTGTTGTAAGAAAAGCTGAAGGTGTCTCACCTTATAGAACGTTTGGTTTCAATGTACTTGATGCATTGGAGGAAAGCATAACAAAGTCACATGATGTTAGTATTCGTCCGTTTGTAAGTTTACAGGCTCGTTTCCTGAAAATATTCAAATACAACTTCATGTATCAATATGAATGGAATAAAGGTAAGAGTGAACTATTTGAGTCGGAAAATACTTATGCAATGCGTATGCTACATAACAGTATGGTTGATACAAATGGAAAAGCACAATTGCCGCAAGGGGGACGTTTTTCTCAGACAGAAGTTGAAAGTAAGCGTTACACGGTACGAAACCAAATAGACTTTGATAAAACTTGGAAGGACCATGCAGTAACTGCCATTGCCGGTCTGGAATTTCGTGAAAATAAGATTCCGACACCTGCCCGCCAATTGTTGTATGGCTACGATCCGCAAACATTAACTTCTGATTTTATGAATTGGCAAGCCTATCGTGACGGTGTAGGAACCAGTGCTCTTTCTGACAGAACGATTACTTTATCGGGGCTGTCTGCTACTTTGCACGAGTCACGCCATCGTTATGCGTCTTTTTATGCAAATGCAGGATACTCTTATCTGTCACGTTATAATCTTTCCGGAAGTATTCGTTGGGATCAAGCCGATTTGTTCGGGCTCGATATACGTAATCAGCGCCATCCTTTGTGGTCAGTCGGTGCGTCTTGGATTCTGTCGGAAGAATCATTCATGAAAGAGATTTCCTGGCTGGATTACCTTAAACTACGTATGACGTACGGTATTAACGGTAATGTAGATCAAGCTTCGACTACCTATTTTGTTGTAAAGAAAAAAACACAGAGCAATCCCATCAAAACGACTTATCTGACTTACGAGGATGATGATCTGCCGAATCCGAAGCTTCGCTGGGAGAAAACGGCTACTTACAATATAGGATTAGATTTCCGTCTTTTCAAGAATCTGATAAGTGGTACTCTGGAGTATTATAATCGTCACTCATCTGATTTGTTGGTACGCCGATATATGGATCCGACTTTAGGAGCTGGCTCACGTGTAGTAAATAATGGTGAGATGCGTAATCGTGGTGTAGAGCTTTCCCTTTCAGCCAATATCATACGTAAGAAAGACTGGAACTTCGCTGTAGATTTTAACTTTGACCATAATAAGAACAAAATGTTGAAGGTGGATCATAGTGAATCCGACAATGCGAGCCTCTTTATAAAGAGTCCGCTGAACTATTTTATGGAAGGTACTAGTTATAATACGTTATGGGCTTACCGTATACATCGTATCGAGAATGGATATCCGGTAGCAGTGGATAAAGATGGAAATGATCTGGTGAAATTTAATGAAGACGGCACGGTAGCCAGTATCACTTCTGGTTCTTCGCTCAAAGGTACTGATGACTTGGTGAACCTTGGTTCGCTGACTCCGAAATTCAGCGGGTCAGTGGGGTTAAGATTCAACTATAAGAATTTTGATTTGAATGCATTCTTTGTGTATGCTGGTGGTAATAAGCTGCGTAACAGTGTATTAAAAATGGATGACCAGTTAGGTACTCAAACCTTGAAAGGAATTGCCAACCGTTGGACTGCGGATGATTCGAATGCACAGGTACGTATGTACCTCGATATACCGGCACAGGTGAAAACTTATGCCAGCACTTTCCAAGATTGGTGGCAATACGGTGACATCAATGTGAAAGATGCAGGTTATGTAAAATTGCGTAGCTTGAGTGTAGGGTATAACTTACCGTTTACGGTTTGCCAACACCTCCGCCTCTCTTCTCTGAAAGTGAAAGTGCAGGTAAATAATCTGTTTACCTGGTGTAAGGCAGGAAGTGATATTGATCCGGAAAGCTATGGAATGAATGACGGTACACGTGGCATCGCTTCTCCCAAGACTTACTCCATCGGATTATCAACAAGTTTCTAACCATTTAAAAGATATAAGATATGCGTAAATTACTTTATATATTGCCAGTTATTCTCATATTGGGTTTTGCAGCCTGTGAAAACTATGTGGATATTACTCCTACAGGCAAGAAAACGGTGGATTCTACTGATACTTATTATGAATTGATAGCCCTGCCCAACCGGGCCTACCATCCGGCAGCTTTTGCCTTGTTGAGCGATAATGTCTGGTCGAAAGAATCGAATATCATAGGTAATGAATTTATTTCATGGGATGGTATTAACATGACTTTTAATGAGGCAGCTAACCGGAAAGAGCTAAGTGATAACAATTTATATGAAAATTGTTATACATATATCCTACGGTCAAATATCGTAATTTCATTGGTTGATGCTAGTCTGGGTGATAAAGATGTTAAGGAATTGGCAAAAGCGGAAGCAAAGATCATGCGTGCCTGGGATCACTTTATTCTGATAAATACATTTGCGAAAGCATATAATCCGGAAACTGCAGCCACTGACGGTGGAGTTGCTATCATTGATAAATATGATTTGGAGGCTACTCCAACCAAATCTACGGTTGCTCAAGTATACGATTTTATTATTAAGGATATAGAAGAAGCGCTTCCTTATTTACAGGAAGAGCCGGTGAATGTATATCATCCGTCAAAAGCTTTTGGATATGCGTTGGCTGCCCGTGTTTATCTGTTCCATCGAGATTGGAAAAAAGCGAAAGAAGCTGCCGAAGAATCATTGAAGTTGAATAATACCCTGATTGATTATATTGATTTGGGAGCTAAAGGAGGTCCGACTAAGGTTACTACTTATGCCAAAGGCGGTAACCCGGAAGTGCTGAACTATGCTTATATGGGTGGTCCTACTGAAGTTTTGGCCTTTTGTTATGGTATGCTTAGCCCGGAGATGGTACAACTTTTCGGGCAGAATGATGAACGTTTGAACCAATTCTTTAAAACGAGTGACAACAGTATATACTACTTTGACGAAGGTTCAGGAGCTGCTTTGTGGAATACTTCGATTACTTATTCTAAGTTTCAGCCTATGTCTGTGGGAATGCGTACTGCCGAAGTTTACCTGATTCTGGCAGAAGCGAAAGCACGGCTGAAAGATATACCGGGAGCTGTCCAAACATTGAATCAGTTGCGTGAAAAACGAATCAAGAGAGCCGAAGCTGTATTGCCGGAACCTGCTACCGAACGTGCGATGGTGCAGGCAGTCATTGATGAGCGCCGTAAGGAGTTAATCTCCGGATTTAGTCGCTTCTGGGATTTGAAACGATACAATACGGAAGCTGATTACGCAAAGACAATCACCCGTACTTTCCCGCTGGTATCTACGGATGTCGAGAAAAAGACATATACGTTGAAGCCGGATTCACGGTTGTATATCATTCCATTCCCGTTGGCTGCCCGTGAAAAAAATCCGAACCTGACAATGAACACTAACGAATGAAAAAAATAAAGAGAAAACTATGCGAAAGATTTTGATGATGGCTGTGTTGGCGTTCCTGTCCTTGCAAGGTGTGGGAGCTCGTGCCAGTGGTATATCTCTTCTGGAAAGTGGAAAGAAGAAACTGGTAGCACAGGAAGATACGGTCAAGAAAGACACTGTTAAGAAAGTAACGGCTTATGAAAAACTGTTGAAAGATGGAGGAAGTGAATGTGAGGGTATGTTTACGGTACGCCACATCAAAGATAACTGGTATTTTGAAGTGCCGGATACTCTTTTAGGACGGTTGTTGTTGGCTGTGACCCGGTTTAAAGCAGTGCCACAGGGTTTCAAAATGCTTAGCGGAGAAGAGGTGAACCGGAGTGTTGTTTATTGGGAACAGCATGATGATAAGACTCTCTTTTTACGCGAATATGTGCAATCACAGTTTGCCCGTCCGGGTGATAACATTGCCGAGGCATTGAAACAATCGACTGTAGATCCTGTAATCTATAAGTTTGATGTAATCGGTAGAAATCCGGAGATTCAGGCACAGCTCATTGATGTATCAAAACTCTTTTTAGGTGATAATAAATTGTGTGGCTTTACCTCAAGCGACCGTTCCATTCTTGGCATCGGTACTTTAGCCCAGGACCGCACATTTATGGATACGATAAAAACCTATCCTATCAACGTGGAGGCAGTGACTTTGCGTACTTATAGTATTAGTGCTGGTAGACTACCGGCTGCACAGACTGGTTCGGTGACTGTGAAACTGAATACAAGCATCGTGATGTTACCCAAAGAACCGATGCAGCCACGGTTTGCCGATGACCGGGTGGGATTTTTCCAAAACTCGTTGACCGAATTTTCGGACGACCAGCAGACTACCGATCGTGGAGCCATCATCCAGCGCTATCGGTTGGAACCGAAAGATCCGGAACGTTACCGTCGGGGACAACTCTCCGAACCGAAAAATCCCATTATCTACTACATTGATCCGGCAACACCGAAGAAGTGGATACCTTATCTTAAAGCAGGTGTCGAAGACTGGAATACAGCATTTGAAGCTGCCGGATTCAAGAACGCTATAATAGCTAAAGAATGGCCGAACGATCCCAATATGAGTTTGGACGATGCGCGTTATAGTGTGATACGTTATCTACCCTCCGAAACGGAGAATGCTTACGGTCCGCGTATTGTCGATCCGCGTAGTGGAGAAATTATGGAAAGTCATATTTGTTGGTATCACAACGTAATGAACTTACTCAAAAAGTGGTATATGGTGCAGTGCGGGCCACTGGATAAGCGCGCACGCACGATGACTTTTGACGACAAATTAATGGGCAGTCTGATTCAGTTTGTCTCTTCACATGAAGTGGGGCATAGTATCGGCTTACGGCACAATATGGCAGCCAGTTCGGCTACTCCGGTAGAGAAACTGCGTGATAAAGCTTGGGTAGAAGCCAATGGTCATACGGTATCGATCATGGATTATGCGCGGTTTAATTATGTAGCCCAACCGGAAGATCGGATTTCCGAAAAAGGATTGTTCCCTCGTATCGGTGTTTATGACAAATGGGCTATCCAATGGGGATATCGCTATCGTCCGGAATTTAAGGATCCTTATAAAGAAAAAGACGTATTACGTGCCGAAGTAACCAAAAAACTGCGGGGAGATCATCGCTTGTGGTTTGTTGGTGATGAAGGAAAGGGATTTGATCCCCGTAGCCAGAGTGAGGACTTGGGCGACAATAATATGAAAGCCAATGAATACGGTATAAAGAACCTGAAAAGAGTGATGGAAAACATACTGACCTGGACAGCACAGCCTGACGGAGAGTACACTGACTTAACCACCATTTATAATTCGGTTCGTGCCCAACATCTGAAGTATACCCTGCAAGTGCAGAAGAACATAGGAGGACGCTATACCAATAATTTGCCGGATCTCAAAGTGCATGATTATCTGCCACGCAGTTTGCAGAAAGAAGCTGTTGAATGGTTGGGACGCAATTTGTTTGTAGCTCCACTCTGGCTCTACCCTGATGAAGTGGTGAGTCGTACCGGAGTCAAACCGGTGGATGAGATTCGTGACCGCCAAAGCTCTGTTGTAGCTTTGCTACTTGCACCGGGAATGTTGTATAATATTTACTCAACCTCATTGTGTTCTTCGGAATCGTATGCACTCGATGATTATTTGAACGATGTATTTACTGCAATATGGAAACCGTTGAATGATCCCAATGAACTGGAGAATAATTTCCGCCGTCAGTTGCACCGGACTTATCTGGGGTTTGTCGAAGGAATGATTAAACCTAGTAGCAAAGATGGTGCCAATGCAAATCTGGCAATCAGCCGTTCTGATATTCAGCTTTTTGTAGAACAGCATTTAGATAAGATTGAAGAGTCAGTAAAAGAGCAACTTGCTGCTTCTAAGGAGGGAGATCTCAATTACCGGCATTATGCAGTATTGCTGCGCAACGTTCAGAAAATAAAAGAAGGATATTATGGAAAAGATGCTGATACGCGGTCTTCTGATAAATAGCTTTGAGGAAAACGAAGAATAGAAAAAAATAGAAAAGTAGAACAGATTTTCTTGTATATATAAACTCTCTCTTTTTACTTTTACAGACTTACTCTTCTCTAATGATAACCTTGCTTTGATGAATCATCATCCATAATGCAAGCTTAGAATTAGAGGAGGGTATTTTTTTATATCCCTGATTACTGCATCCCGCTTCTTTGTAGAAAGAATCATTATTTCTGGGTATTGACAACTATTTATTTTCTAGTGAACTTTGTGAAGAAACAATCTGTTGTATATATAAAAAGAAGAAAGGAGAATTTTAGAAATGAAAAAGATAGTATTACTTCGTCACGGAGAGAGTGCATGGAATAAAGAAAATCGTTTTACGGGCTGGACAGATGTAGATCTGACAGAAAAGGGAGTTGCCGAAGCTGAAAAAGCCGGAGAGACATTGAAAGAATATGGTTTCAATTTTGATAAGGCTTATACTTCCTATTTGAAGCGTGCGGTGAAAACCTTGAACTGTGTTCTCGATAAGATGAATCTGGACTGGATACCTGTAGAGAAAAGCTGGCGCTTGAATGAAAAGCATTATGGTGAATTGCAGGGATTGAATAAAGCCGAGACTGCCGAGAAATATGGAGAAGAACAAGTGCTAGTGTGGCGTCGTAGCTATGATATAGCTCCCCATCCTCTTTCAGAAAGTGATTTGAGAAATCCCCGTTTTGATTACCGTTATCATGAAGTACCCGATGCGGAGTTGCCTCGTACTGAATCGTTGAAAGATACCATTGAACGTATTATGCCTTATTGGGAAAGTGATATATTTCCTAGTCTGAAAACAGCTCATACGCTGTTGGTGGTCGCTCATGGCAATAGTTTGAGAGGCATCATCAAGCATCTAAAAAACATCTCCGATGAAGATATTGTCAAGCTGAATCTACCTACGGCTGTGCCTTACGTATTTGAGTTTGATGAAAACCTGAACGTTGCTAATGACTATTTCCTGGGAAACCCGGAAGAGATCAAAAAACTGATGGAAGCAGTAGCCAATCAGGGAAAGAAAAAATAGAAAAGTTACACATTAAAAAAGAAGTTATGAGTAAAGTAGTAGAATTATTAAGAGATAAGGCCTGTTATTACCTGGACCACACTTGCGAAACCATTGATAAATCATTGATTCATGTTCCGTCTCCCGATACAATAGATAAAATCTGGATTGATTCGGACCGGAGCATCAGAGTATTGAACAGTCTGCAAACGTTGTTGGGACATGGCCGCCTGGCAAATACCGGTTATGTGTCTATACTTCCTGTCGATCAGGACATCGAACATACTGCCGGAGCATCGTTTGCCCCCAATCCGATCTATTTCGATCCGGAAAATATCGTAAAACTGGCTATTGAAGGAGGCTGTAATGGAGTAGCTTCTACCTTTGGGATTCTTGGATCCGTAGCACGTAAATATGCCCATAAAATACCTTTTATCGTTAAGTTGAATCACAATGAATTACTTTCTTATCCTAACAGTTTCGACCAAGTATTGTTTGGTACCGTTAAAGAAGCCTGGAATATGGGAGCAGTAGCGGTAGGCGCCACTATCTATTTCGGTTCGGAACAGAGTCGCCGTCAGCTCGTGGAGATAGCCGAAGCTTTTGAATATGCTCACGAACTGGGGATGGCAACCATTCTTTGGTGTTACCTGCGCAATAATGATTTCAAGAAAGGTGCTGTCGATTATCATGCTGCCGCCGACCTGACAGGACAGGCCGACCGTTTGGGAGTGACTATCAAAGCTGATATTGTGAAACAGAAACTTCCGACTAATAATGGTGGCTTCAAAGCTATCGGTTTCGGAAAGATCGACGAGCGTATGTATACCGAACTTGCTTCCGAACATCCGATTGACCTTTGCCGCTACCAGGTAGCCAACGGCTATATGGGACGCGTTGGTTTGATTAACTCCGGTGGAGAATCTCACGGTTCTTCCGATTTGCGTGATGCCGTCATTACAGCTGTAGTCAACAAACGTGCAGGAGGTATGGGATTGATTAGCGGACGTAAAGCGTTCCAGAAACCAATGAACGAAGGGGTGGAATTATTGAATACTATTCAGGATGTATATCTTGATTCGTCAATAACGATTGCATAATCAGAGATGAATGGAAATAAATTATTATCTTTGACTATTAGATCGTTAACCATTAAAAATTAAGAGTATGAAATTTTTTATTGACACAGCTAATTTGGAGCAAATTCAGGAGGCTTATGACCTCGGAGTACTTGACGGAGTGACTACCAACCCTTCGCTGATGGCGAAAGAAGGTATCAAAGGAACGCAGAATCAGCGTGAACATTATATCAAGATATGCAAGATTGTCAACGGAGATGTCAGTGCCGAGGTGATAGCAACCGATTATGAAGGAATGATTCGTGAAGGTGAAGAACTTGCCGCGCTCAATCCGCATATTGTAGTAAAAGTCCCCTGTATTGCCGATGGCATTAAAGCGATCAAACATTTCACGGAAAAGGGAATCCGTACTAACTGTACATTAGTCTTTTCAGTAGGACAGGCATTACTGGCAGCTAAAGCCGGAGCTACCTATGTTTCGCCTTTTGTCGGTCGTCTGGACGATATTTGTGAAGATGGAGTAGGGCTTGTGGGAGATATTGTACGTATGTATCGTACCTATGATTACAAGACACAAGTGCTCGCTGCTTCTATCCGCAATACGAAACATATTATCGAATGTGTGGAAGTGGGAGCGGACGTTGCTACTTGTCCGTTGAGTGCTATCAAGGGTTTATTGAATCATCCGTTGACGGATTCGGGATTGAAGAAGTTTCTGGAAGACTATAAAAAAGTCAATGGTTGAGTAAGTAATGAAACTTGCAGTATATTAAAATTTTTAGGCACGGATTATTTGCTCAGGTCTTAGAATTCCGTGCCTAAAGAATATTTGTTTTTTCGGGTAGCTGCTCATTACTCTTTTTTCCGTTCCTGTTTTCTCTTCTCCTTATATTGAGTTGGCGTTTCTCCTGTATATTGTTTGAAAGCCGTACTGAAATAGCGTGAAGTAGTGAAGCCGACCTTCTCGGCAATTTCCGTGAACGACATGTCCGTACTGGTGATTAATGTGATCGCTTTCTCCATCCGGAATTTATTAATGTAATCATTGGCTCCCATATCGGTCAGAGCTTTTAGCTTATTGTAAAGGGAAGCCCGGCTCATACCTATCTCCTTGCAGATAAAAGTGACGTCCAGATTGCTGCTATCCAGATGTTCCTGAATAATTTTATTCAGTTTCAGCAGAAATGTTTCATCTGCCTGGCTGAAAGTGCTCTCTTCCGGCGCAGGGACTAATCCTGTATTCAAATATCTTTTCTTGATAGATTCGCGGTTTTTCAATCGGTTGCGAATGATTTCCATTAGCATTTCTATCTCAAAGGGCTTAGTCAGATAAGCGTCCGCCCCGTTCTTGTAGCCACTCAACTGACTTTGTTTATCATCTCTTGCTGTCAGCAGAATGATAGGAATGTGACTGATCGTAATATCTTCCTTTATATTTTTGCAAAGTTCATATCCATTCATTCTCGGCATCATCACGTCACTGACGATAATATCCGGAGCATGATTTCTGGTCAGTTGAAGGGCTTCCACACCATCGGAAGCAATCACTACCCGTTTGAAATATTCTCCCAGTGACTTTTTCAGAAAATCCGTCAAATCCGGATTGTCATCCACCACTAGAATACTGTAAGGACTCGTATCAAACGTATTTTCCTCCGGTAACTGTTCTTTGCTATCATCGTTCATCAATTCGTTCAGATATGCCTTCGGCTGACAGACGATCTCTTCCGATTGTTGTCTCAAGGGTAGTTCAAAGAAGAATGTTGCACCAGCTTCCTGATTATCCCGTGCACCGATGGAGCCTCCGTGTAGTTCTACCAGAATCCTGGAATAAGATAATCCGATACCTGTGCCGCTTTGCTCTCCTGTACCTTGATAGAAACGGGTGAAGAGTTTTTGTGTATTTACTTGTTTCAATCCGTTTCCCCGGTCAATGATGGAGATACGTACGCTATTTTTCTCGGAAAGCAACTCCGATGTAATTGTTATTTCTGCATCTTGTGGACTGTGTTTCAAGGCATTGATAAGCAGATTGCTTAGAATAATCTCACACTTATCTTTATCGAAACTTACAGTATTGACCTGTGGGTCAAGCTGATAGCGGATACGGACGTTTTTAGCTTCACCTTCGCTGACGAAATCTTGGGATACATGTTCAATCCATTGATTGAGAGCATACGGCTGTATCTGCAATTTACTTTCCCCAACCTCCATTTTGCGTACATCGAGTACCATATTAATAAGGTTTTTCATTCGCTGTGACTGGCGATAGATTGCTTTTATAGGTAAATATTGTGTATCTTCGGCAGAAAGCGATTTCAGTATCCGGCTAAGCGGTGCGTGTATGAGCGTTAAAGGTGTGCGCAGCTCATGACTGATATTAATAAGGAAACGTACTTTTTCTTCATATACCTGTTGTTCATGTTCCTTCATTGCCCATTTCAGTTTTTCTTCCTTACGCTTTAGAGTTCTTCGGAAAGTTTCAATAATAGCGGCAGCAGTAAGAACGGTACAGCTAAGAATAAACCACCATGTCCGATACCAGGGAGGGAGAATGGTTAGTTCCAGTACTTCCTGACTGGGAATCCAACTGCCATCTTTAGCTGTACATGAAGCCATAATCTTATAACTTCCCGGAGGAAGTGAACGTATAGCCAGTTCGGGATTGTACGATTCGATTTGCTGGTCATTCAGCCCTTCTATCTGGTATCTGTACACTTTCTGTCGGAAAATGTCCTTCTCTTTCGACATGATCCGGATAGTGATATTACTGTTCCAGGGAGCGGAGATCCCTGTTGGTCGATTGGTTAATTCGTTATTCACGGATTCTCCATTGATGATGACATCGGATAATTGGAGTTGGGGAAGTTCAGAAGTTGTTAATGGTATTTTGCAGTTAATGTGCAGTAAACCTTTTACTCCACCCATATAGACGTCTCCCTGCATACTTAACAGGCGGGGTTTGGAAAGATATTCGTTCTGGATTACGCCGTCTGATTCGCCGAATAGAACGAACTTTTTTTCTTTGATAAGCCAAGCGAAAAGCATGCTGTCAGCTCCTATCCATACTTTTCCTTGCTGGTCGCATACGATCAAAGTGATTTCACTAAATAGAGAGGTCGGGATCGGAGTCTGTATTTTGGTGGCGGGATTGTAGTGTACCAATCCGTAATTGTTCCCAATCCAGAAGTTTCCCTCTTCGTCTCTTGAAACGGAGTTGATGGTCGTGTCTTTCCAGCATCTGTATAGGGCTTTCAGCCGGTTTGTATGGTTGTCCAGTTCATATATGTGCTTCGTATCATTTAGATAAGTGGTGTTCCTATAATTGCCGATTGGCAGGAGAGCACCGATAATATCTTGTTCTTCCTGTTCTATAGCGGTACTGAAAGTACGTGTATTCAAATCATATATATAGATATGTTCTCCAAGGAACAGAATGCTGTGATGAGTGTTCCGGAGTAGATTTACAGCCTTGCCTCGATTGCATAAGAGTGCTGTTGTTTCAGCGTCGACAATGGTGAAAGGTTGTTTTTCTCCAGTTGCCGGATTGAAAATAAATACTCCTTGTGAGAAAATAGAAATTAATAATTTACCGGGAGTAAACTGACAAATAGAGGCAACTTTGTCTTCCCAGGTTGAGGGATAATGAGTAAATTTCTCTGTGAGCGGATTAAAGTTGTTGATACCTCCTCCGTCCGTGCCTACCCAGATTTGATCTTGAGATTCCTGGAAAAGACTTAGAACGGTATTGTTGCTAAGTCCCCGGTCGTTGCCGGGTGGTACGTCTGTATATGTTTTCATGGAAACTTCCCGGATGCTGATTAGTCCGTTGCGGATGCTGCCTGCCCATATATTGTTGTTGTAGTCGTTGTATAGGCATAAGATAGAGTTGGCGGGAAGTGAATAGTTGTCACTTCCGGGCACATGTTCCAGCAGAGAAAAATGTCCGGTTTCCGGGTCGAGAATATTAATGCCTCCTCCGTCTGTTCCAATCCAGATTTCTCCTTCCCGTTCGGCGAGACTTAGTACAACATTGTTACTTAGAGAAGAGTTGTGGGTAGTATATGTAGCCAGTAGTTTACCGTCGTGTGTCAGGCAGTTCAGCCCTCCGTTGTAAGGGGCTACCCAGATTCTTTTTTGTGAGTCTATGAGTACGTTCATTATTTCCTTTCCGCAATCGAAAGGAGGACGGCGGCATTTTCCGGTATTCAGGTCGAGCAGGAGTAGTCCTTGCCAGCGACTACAACAAAGTAATGTTCGTTTATCCCATAGACTTAGCAGAGTCACATTATAATTGGGCTCTAGGTCAAACGTTTGCAGGAGGCGGAAAGTGGCATCCTGATAATTATAGAAAAAGATTTTATTTTTCGAACCGAATAACACTCCATCATCAGTCAGGCAGACGGAATAGGCGATGATATTATTTCCTGTTTCATCAGTCGGCATAAGAAAGTCATCGCTTTGCCGCTGATAACGTGCCACTCCCTTATCTGTCAGAATCCATATATTGTTTTGTACATCTTCTATCAGCTGGTAGATTAAATTGTGAGGAATGGAATGAGGGTTGTTTGACTGATGGACATACTTTTTAAGTTCATGTCCGTCATATCGTCCCAGTCCGGAGCGGGTTCCAATCCATACAAAACCTTGTTCATCCGTTAAGATGCATCGTACGGTAGAAGGCAGTCCGTCTTTTAGTGAGATTTGCTTATAGTAATAATGACCGGCTTGAAGAGGGGAGATGCCGATAAACAGTGCGATAAATGCGATGCATAGTAGTAAAAAGGTCTTTCTTCTCATGAGATTAGGTCAGTTAAACTAAAACAAAGATAATACATTCGGATGAATGTTTGTTGAAAAGCAAACTTATTTTGTATTCCTTCAGGTAAAAGAGTTATATATAGTTGCTTTTTTCTATTTAATTTTGTATCTTTAAAGCTTTCCGTCCTTCTAAAGATAAGTTGTCCCCTTGTAATGGGATAATAGTCATCTTATAGCAGGGCAGACGCATTAAAAATTATTTTCCTGTA
>UMCL01046756.1_pt1 | contig 12945 bp, 10 predicted proteins | sample 1964221 | NCBI WGS metagenome assembly UMCL01 (sample SAMEA4835967, study PRJEB28245) | human gut metagenome | biome: gut microbiome; material: fecal sample | place: Denmark | collected 2008
TGATTCTCTGTAAGCGGTAAGCTGACAGCTGTAAGCATTGAAGTGGCTGAGGGGGTGGTGACGGCGTACTAAAATTATATAGCTCCGCAGATTATAATTCTCTTCCCTGGGCCCTGACGAAGTCACCGCCCGACCATGGCCTCTGGTCTTTTATTTATTTTCTTTCTCGAGTATAATGAAAATGGTTATAAGGAGTTTTTATGTCTATTTCATTTTACTTTTACCTTTTCCTTATCGCCGTTCTTTCTGTGGTGGTCTCTTTGGGAGGTTCCCGCTGGATTGAACGGCTATACCGGAAAAATAAGGACATACTGACTTTTCCTGATGATGTAGTCAGCCGTGGGCGGTGGAGGCCCTATCTTCTTGGCATTGCCTTTCTTGCCTGCGGCGTGCGGTTCTTTTTTCTCACTTCCGGATTGCCATTGGTTTTCATGCTCTATGCAGCGGCCCTCCTCCTTCTGATGACGGCCACGGACTTTGAGCAATACTGCCTTTTCGATGAGATGATGATTCCCTTTGCCCTGGGGGGGCATGGTGCTCTGCGCCATGTACAGGACCCTCTTCTGGGACCATCTCCTGGCGGCCGTTGCAGGCGGGGCTATTTTCTTTATTATTGGCCTTGTGTCCCGGGGTGCTCTCGGAGGCGGAGATATCAAGCTCATTGCCTGTCTTGGCCTCTGGCTGGGTACCGATGCCCTGTTTGCGGTATCCATGATTGGGATTATTCTGGGCGGCCTGGTGGCGCTCCTGCTTCTTCTGACCGGGAAGAAAAAGCGGAAGTCCGCCTTTGCCTATGGACCTTATTTTGCATTGACCACGGTGGCACTGTTTCTGATTCGGGGATTATAAGTTTACCATTTAATTGCATACTGAAAAGAGGACGTTCCGATGTTAAGCAGGATTCTTAGGGGACAGAAGGGCGCTTTTCTTGTGCTGACAGCCATTCTTGTTCCTGTCATATTTCTTTTTACCTGCCTGGCGGCAGACCTGGGCAAAGGCTGGGCCTACCAGTCCAAGCTTCAGAATGCGGCCGATGCCGCTGTGCTGGCGGGGGCCTATGTGTATAAGGTGAACCAGGACCAGGGAAATACCCGCACCCGTATAAGGGAGTATATGAATTCCAATATGGGCAGGGACGGTTATAAGATTGACCGGATCCGATACCGCTATAAAGAGGGGGATCCCACCAAAGGGACCCTTATTTCCCTCTATGCCAGCGCCGAGGTTCCTACCAACTTTATCAGTATCATCGGCCAGGATTCCATGCATGTTTCCGTGGTGTCCACAGCAAAGGTGACTCCCGATGGGAAGGGGAGCAGCGGTATTTTCGACTATGCTATTTATGGGGGCCATAAAGGAAGACCCCATGATATGGCTTGGGACAATTCCTATCCCTGGGATCAGAATGCCCTGTACTTCAACCATCCCTATCTTCATATCAAGGGAAAGGTTCACGCCGATGGACCCATTTATCTGACGAATAACGTGATCAATGGACGCAGGGCTTTTATGGTTGATCCCGGAAACTTTACCACCTCCATAGCCAATGACCGGGACCTGTGGTCCAATTTTTCGGATAACTACTGGGATCATGTCAATGAAACTGAGGGGCAAGGTCTTTATACCCACGATGATTGGATCCGGTCTCCCTACAGCTGGGCCCAGGGGCAGTATACCTGGCGCCATTATATGCGTCTTGGCTTTGATGATGGCACGGCAGCAGGACGGGACGTGGTGGCTTCAGAAAACTATGTGGCCCAGTCCGGTGCCAGGGATATTTCCCTGAGTCCCAGCAATTCCAATACCAGTGGTATCTACAGCCTGGTAGAAAAGTACAGGAACAGCAGCGATGAGTCGGTTTATGTGCGGACTGACGGTCATTACAGTGATACGAACCGCGGAGGTGATGGTTTTAATGATTACCGGGAATATAAGGTAATCATCGTGGACGGCGATATTGCTATTAACCCCAATAATTACCAGAGCCAGTCCGATTCCGATTACATGATCATCATTTCCCTCCATGGCAATGTGACCATTGCTCCTTCGGGAGATAAACCGCTTCGTGCCCTTGTTTATGCACCCCAGGGAGATGTGACCCTTTATGCAGGGGCAGGGCTCGTAGGAAGCATCGTGGCCCAGTCAGTACAGGCCCAGTCCGATGTGACCTGGAAGGACTTCGGCTTCAGCGGCGGCTCCGGATCTTCCGGCAGCAGTGGTGCAGAAGGGGGCGTGACCCTCTATAAAGACGATGACAGCAGCTATACAGACGCCTGAGTGAATAAAAATGAAAAAGCAGATAGGTTTTATTGGTGATGCCGGTAGACCTATCTGCTTTTTAGATGATGTGCCTGAAGTTTGATATAATATGGGTATAGCACTGCTTTCTAATACAATATATACTATGAAATGGGTATAATAAAATAAAGATTGTTATGAGTCAGACAAGGAGGGGAAAATGATGAAAAAGAAAAACGGAGAGTGTGTCAAGAATCTTGTGTAACCTCTAACCTTTAGAACCATAGCGTTCTTCGAATAACTGCTGCAGTTCATAGGAACATTTACTGAATCCCTTCATCTGCCTGGATTCGAACTGCTTGTTGTAATCACTGGCTATTGCACATGTGAACCGATCCAGTGAATCCTCGTTGGGGAACTGTTCTTTCTTTCGGATGTTTTTCTTATACTTCTTATTAAATGACTCAATCGGATTTGATGTATACAGACTTCTCTGTATTTCTGCAGGATAGTCGTAGAAACTGAACAGAGATGGATTGTCACGAATGACATTCACTGCTTTAGGATACTTCCCTTCATACTTCTCAATAAAACTGCTCAGCTGCTTCTCTGCCTCTTCCTTTGAGGTAGAACCATAGATCTTTTTTGCCTCACCCAGCACCTCTTTCCAATCCTTATTCCGAACATGTCTGCACATCGCTCTTCCCAGATGAACCCAGCATGCTTGGTACTGTGCTTTAGGGAACTCTTCCAGAAACACATTCCCGAGTTCCTTCAGACCATCCGACACAAACAGCAGGACTTCCTTTACACCTCTCCCTTTGATGTCCTTAAGCATCTCTCTATAGTTCTCACAAGATTCACTTGGAAAAAGGCGATAATCAAGGATCTCCTTATGCCCTGCCGCATTGATCCCCATCAAGATATGCATCGCCTCCTTGGCCACAGAGTCTCGTCTGACATTGATATAAGTCGCATCTCCATAGATGACAGAGTAACGGGAACTCAGTGATCTGCTGTGGAATTCCTTCACCAGTTCTTCTGTGGCTTTCGTCATGTTTGAGATTGTTGCAGGTGTGTAATAGTTTCCATACATCTTCTCAATCAGATCCGAGATCTCGGATGTTGTGATTCCCTTGGTGTACATCTGAATGACCATCTCTTCCAGACTTCCGTCACTCCTTCTGTACTTGGGAACCGTGTGCTGCTGGAAATCTCCGTTACGATCTCTTGGGACTTCAATCGATATCTTCCCGAAACGAGTCACTATCTCCCGAGCATAGGATCCGTTTCTTGAATTGCCGGAATTATACCCTGCAATATCCCATTTCTCGTAATCCAGGAAAGATGTCAGTTCGCTTTGAAGAAGCTCATTGATCGCGTGCTCCAGTTCTTTCCTCATCAATTCATTCCAGGCATCGGATAGATTGGTGCCTTTTGATACTGCTTCATTCAATTCTGTGTTAATATTTGACATGGGAGATCTCCTTTATAAAGTGTCGCAACTTTATTCTAAAGATAGATCTCCTTTTTTCATAGGAGTACGTTTACACAAGATTATTTAAACACTCAAAACGGACAGCGAGGTGCATTCCTTGTTTTAGCCGCTGTCATTATCCCTTTTATTTTCATATGTGCTGGCTTTGCAGCCGACTTTGGAAAAGCCTGGGCCGTTAGAGCTAAACTTCAAAATGCAGCAGATGCTGCCGTCTTGGCTGGGGCTTATCAGTATTCTAGTAATGATCAGGGCAATGTAGAGAAGTTGATTCGAACCTATTTATCCCAAAATAGTGGCGGGCTTACTTATAGCTATGATAAAAATAGAGATCAGAGGAATGGTATTTTTTACCGGGAACCTAAAGATGGTGACCAATCCAAAGGGATCCTATTGACTTTACATGCCAGTGCAGAAGTGCCGACCAGTTTTTTGGCAATGTTTGATGTCAATACTCTTCATGTGGGTGTTTATTCTACGGCCAAGATTGTCAAATCTACTCCAAGTAATAGTGATGATGTTTTTGGCTATGCAATCATGGGGACAGGTACATCTGATGAGATAAGACGTTTTAATGAGTGGAATCGCTATTCTGTTCAGTTCAGTACGAATGGCACACATATTGATGGAAAAATTTATGCAAGAGAAAATTTTGCTCTCTATGGCAAAGATAATGGAGTTATTATTAAAGATGGGTCCCAATTTAGTACTTCACAGAAAGATGATAATGTTCTTTGGCCATTTGGAAATAATGAATGGGATCCTGAGCTAAGGAAAAACTATACGCTGAAATGGCGCTTACATGACCAGAATGGTAATGACATAACGGCGAATGGCCATTATGTTGATCCTATTGATATTACCCTCTCTAAGGATAACCCAAAAACAAAGAATATTTATGATTTTATTCAAGAACAAAAGAAAAATCATGGAGTTATTACGGCGGGGAATATGGGCGATCACGGAATTACGGCAGACCGCTCGAAAAACGATGGAGTGTATATTGCTATTGATAATTCCAGCCCCGATTGGAGCTATAATTTTGGAGATTGGCGCACATATAAGACCATAATTGCATACGGGAATATCCATATAATAAATAATACGTTTGAAAATCTTAGCTCCAATGACCATCTTACTGTAGTTTCACTTCATGGAAATATAACAATTGATGGTTACCCCCCTCATAAACTTGTAAAGGGACTGTTTTATGCACCTAATGGATATATTGATTTGAAGACTGATACAAACTTTGAAGGAAGTATGGTAGCTAAACAAGTTATGGTACATCAAGGATCAGGATATAATATCAAATGGGATCGATTCGATTTTGCTGGAGATAATTCATCGTCCGGTAATACCGGTGGAACCGGATCAATAACTTTACATTCTGATGGAGACAGTCAATACGAGTCTCTCCCATAGTAAAAAGCACACATCATTTAGTATTAAAGTGATGTGTGCTTCTTTTTACCTCTGATTATATTTATATATCCGGTAATGTTTTTCTACGTTCTCCCCATTCTGTTTTTCCAGTGTTTCGTCTGTATCGGAGTCATAGAGGAGAGTATAGTTCGGATCTTTTAAAAGGTACGTATAGAGGGGATCTATGTCGGAAGTGAGAAGATGGGTGAAGTGATAGGAAGCGAGGAAGTCCCTGTAATCCAGCCGGCCGTACAGGAGGCTTACGTATTCGTGGAATACATTTTTCTGATGGTTCAGCTTTGGGATAAATACTTCGGCCCTTGTATCCATGTAGCAGGGGATGCCGCGGAATTCTGCATAGGGACCATCGTTGTAGCCCGTCCATAGCTGGATGGGCTTTCCGGCACTGTCTTCTTCAATGATATCCACGCTCTTTTTCAAGGCCGGATCCACCATGGCTGTATTGAAATAAATAAAGAAGATAGGGAAAAGAAGAAGAATGACAAAAGAAGCAAACAAGCTTCGGCTGTTGGTATACAGAGACATGGCATCAGAACGCTGCTTCCATAAAATGAAAGCACAGGCCAGGGAAAAGAAGACCAGTATGGTGACGATGATATAAACCGGAATGGCCTTACCGGAAGGTATTGTATTCCTGGCAAATATGCCTATGACCCCAATACATGTGGCCATTCCCATAAGGAGCATGGGAGGCCAGGTTCGTTTCCAGGTGCGGTTAGAGGCATTAGAGGAAGTATCTTTTGTACGCAGGATAGAAGCCAGGGGAAAAATGCCTGCAATGAGGAAGAGGAAGATACTTCGGATAGCCATCATAGCCATGAGCCCTGTACCGGCAAATAGCAGTATATGCCGGAGAGGAAGGGGATGTCTGGCATATACGATGGTAAGAAGAATGATAACCGGTACTATGACTGAGGTAAAAGATTGCAGATCGATGACAAGAGGATGCATCTCAATCACTAAATTATTAATATCCCTATATCCATAGGAATGGAAAGCATAGGTCATGGCTTCCGTGCCATAGGGATTGATGAAGCCAGCGGCGATAATTGGCACAAAGAGAGCTAATACGTATTTCCAATGCCAGTGGAAGGTATGGGTAAACCAGGGGAGTCGATTCCCCAGCAGCGCTTCTGCCAGATAGGGCAGGAGAAATACAGAGAACATGGGCCACATGGCAGCATGGGCATTGATGAGGATTACAGAAAACGCAAAGAAGAGAACATATAAAAGGAGGGGTGGCCTATCTTTACCTTTGAAACGTTCCAATACATAAATTTCACTGAGGAAGATGAGGCTGGACAACGTTTGGGGACGTTGACAGAAGAAGGGAGCCATCAGAATACCTGTGGCAATAGTAAGTAGTCTGGATACTTTTATATTTTTATGATCCGTCAGTTGGAGCAAATGATAGTAAATAAAGAGAATGATTCCGCCACAAATCCAACTGAATGCCAGCATCCCATTCATATGGGCCAAAGTATATATTTTCCACAGTATTACATCGAAAAGCCACTGTTGCATGACGAAGTGAAAATTCTCATGGATTGTAAAAGGCTCTGTGTGGGGAATGCCGTAATTTTCTATGTATCGTCCTGAATTCAGGAGGAACCAGCCATCATTGTCAAAGCGGGATGTAAAAGCGAAGAGAATACAAATTACGGTTAGGAAAAACAGGATAGTAGATAATTTATTTCTCACTGTTCCGATCCTCCTCTTTGATTTCCTGGTAGTCGGACTCCGTATTCACGTTCCACAGGGAAGATTTATCGGTACTCTGATTCTGTATCAGTTCCACTGCCCGGATGGCGGTAAGCATGGAATGGTCCATGTTGTTGTAGCGGTGCTGGCCATTCCGGCCGATGCAGTACAGGTTGGAAATGGTATCCAGAGACTGCTGGAGCCTTGGAAAATCCTTGTAGCTTCCGTAGTAGGCAGGGTATGCCTTCTTCATGTGCACCACATGGCCCTCTTTCACGGCCCCCTTGCGGAGAACGTGAATTTTTACAAGTTCCTGTTCTGCAAAGCGGAGAAAATCCTCGTCTTTCATGGACCAGAGGTCATCCCCTTCCTGGCAGAAGTATTCAAGGCCGATCCAGACGGTGTGTAGGGAATCCTTCACCATGTAGGGAGACCAGTTATTGAAAATCTGGAGGCGTCCGATTTTGACTTCCGGCTCCTGAATATAGATCCAGCAGTCTGGCACTATATTATTCAGTGTCCTGTGATGGGTGTGGTTCTGTAGTTCCAGCCGGTCCACCAGAAGACCGGCTGTCATGAAATCACGGTAGGGAAGAGTCTGGGCGGTTTCTTTATCTTTCTCGTCAAGCCATCCTTCCGGCAGGGCTGCTGCCAGGTCTTTGACAGCCATGCTGGAAAGAACGTAGTCTGCTTTTACCTTTTGAGTCTTGCCCTTGCCATCCCTGTACAGTACGGCTGTTATATTTTTATCCTCTCCACCGGTGAAGCCGATGGTGTCTGCATTCATTCGGATTTCACCGCCCAGCCCCAGGACCTCATCCCGGAGGCATTCGTAAAACTCACCGGGGCCGTACTTGGGGTAGGAAAAGCGTTCAATGAGAGACGTCTGCACTTCTTTAGGCTGCATATGAAAAGCCCGCTGGAAAAAATCCTTCAGCACGGCGCCGATGGAAATGCCCTTGATACGCTGGCTGCCCCAGTCGGCAGACAGATTTCTTGGTGATTTCCCCCATACCTTTTCCGTGTAGCCTTCAAAGAATGTCTGGTACAGCTTTTTTCCGAACCGGTTGATCATGAAATCTTCCAGTGTAACTTCATTCCTTTTATGGAAGGAGGAATGAAGATAGGAGAAGCCCATACCGGTCATGCGAAAAAGTCCCAGGTTCCTGATGGTGGTGGGATTCAGAGAAACGGGATAGTCGAAAAATTTATGAAGGTAGAGTATGCGTGATACCCGCTGACGGTTCAGGAAGACAGCATCTTCCTTTTCGGGATCCGCTCCGGCCGGGTCAAGGTCACATTCCCTTTTCAGGATGCGGTCATCCATGGCAGGAGCCGAGGCTCTGGGCATGATGGTGTCCCAAAGGTTCTGCACATCATGGCTTTTTGTGAAGAAACGGTGGCCGCCGATGTCCATGCGGTTACCGGAAAAATTGACAGTTCTGGAAAGACCGCCTACCATATCGTCCTTTTCCAGAATAATAGGATGAATGTCCGTTTGCTTTAAAAGTTCATAGGCCGCCGTCAGTCCTGCAGGGCCGGCGCCGATAATCACAGCAGTTTTAGTCATTAATATAAACCTTCCTGTTTCGCTTTGGAAAATTCTGTATAAACCTATTATAATATATATATCTATTTTTTAGAATGATGATTTTTGCATAATGTTCTGCCATAAAACATCATATGAATAAAGAGCATGACAGGAAGTAAAAACGATTAGTTATTTTATGAAGCCATATGATTAAGATATAATTCGGCTGCTATCCAGATAGGGCGCGGGAAATTCTAAAAGGAGAAATGTTTTTGAAATGACTGCTAAGAAAAAAGAAAAGTGTTTTTTATATGATATGATTCCTGCACCTCTTTGGACGATTGTCCTATTTATTGGTCTGATTCCAGGATTGAAACCGCTTTCTGTAGACAACTATTACCAGATTGCCATAGGAAAGATTATTGTGGAAAGCGGCATTCCCCATGAGATTCCCCTTACGGTTCATACGGCAGAACATCTGCCTTATATGGCCCAGCAGTGGCTGTTCATGGTTTTTGACTATGGAGTCTACTCGTCCTTTGGCTTTACAGGACTTTTCTTCTGCGGTCTTGTCCTGAATATGCTTCTTGTTTATGCAGTGTACAGGATGCTGCTTTGTATCGGTAAAGGCCGTAGAATCATTGCCTATCCTGCAGCGGTACTATTTGGTTTTTTTCCTGTGCTTATGAAAACGATGCAGATGCTCAGGCCCTACTATATTACATGCATCCTCCTTGCATTGGAAATCATCATTATGGAACGAGCGAGAACGGGGGATAAAACCAAACAGCAGCTTTTGGCTTTCCCTGTCTTATCTATCCTTTCCATCAACTTTCACGCGGCCATGTGGCCTATGTTGCTTGTTATGATTCTTCCCTATGCAGCGGAAAACCTGTGCCTGAAAGTGCCTTTTGCAAAAAAGTATTTTTATCAGGGAAATCCAGTACCTGTACGGTTTCTTGCCGGTGGAGCCCTGTTGATTATCGTTGCAGGTTTCTTGAATCCATACGGAACGGAAGCAATGACTTATGGGATTCAATCTTATGGACTTGATATACTTCGTCAATATTCTTCAGAAATGATATCTCCTTTTTATAATGCTCCGGTATGGGCGGTTATTATTATTGCTTTTATGGGGCTTGATTTGGGGCTTACTCTTCGATTCCATATTCCTTTATCCTATCTTTTCCTATCCTTAGGCGTTGGAATCATGGCACTGCTTTCTTTCCGCTCCCTTCTCCTTTTCCTCATGTTTTTTATGGCGCCGGCAGTTTATTTTTCTTCTAGGTTTAAACCGATACGGCTTTCCAAAAAGTGGGGGCCAGTGATTTTTATGATTCTTGCTGCTCTTCCGGTTTATCTTTTTGAAATAGTGCGTCCCTGGCATTTTTATTCTCCCGTGCAGCATACGCTCATCAATGGTGCAAATGCAATAAAGGAAGATGCTGAAGCGTATGGACAGGGCCAGGCTAAAATATTTGGACCGGGATTCTTGCTTAATTATTTTATGCTCCAGGGATATCAGGTGTATGTATTTTCCAGTGATGAGGTTTTTACAGAGAAAATGAGCAGAAAACATGACATTATCCGGGAATTTTTGGATATCGACAGCGGCAGGATACCTGTTTCTTTTCTGGAATCCCAATATGGAATTCAGTATTATGCGGTAAATAAAGATATGAGACTCTATGACTTCTTGAAACATTCGACTGCATTTACTCTCATTTATGATTCAGGAAAGGATGAGGATTTCTTAACTCAAAGCGAAAAAATGAATATCTGCATTTATCGTGGGCCAACTGCTGATATAGAAAATACATTGTGATATTTGGAGTGAAAAAATGTTTTTTAGAAACATGGACAGAAATGAGCGTGAGTTATGCATTACTGCGGTATGTATATTCTTATTCATGCTTCTGATGGAAAGTCTTGCTTTCAGGTTTATGGGTGATGATTATATCTACTCCTTTATGTGGGAGGGGCATTCCATGTATGTGCCTCTTTCTGAAAATGCCCGTCGTATAGATAGTCTCAGTGATATTCTTGCCAGTGGATATTCCTATTATATGACCTGGGGCGGGAGAGTCATTGCCCAGATGCTGGCCATGTTCTTTCTTTGGATAGGAAGGCCCTGGTTTAACCTGGCCATGGCGGCAGGCATTATTCTGCTGCTGTTTTCCATCCAGTGGATTGCCCATGAGGGGAGAATCACATTTGCCCTTCGGCCTTTTGATATTTTAATGACCTTTCTATGCTTCTGGTCCTTTAATATCAACTTCCCCGGTACGATAGTGTGGATTGACGGGGCCTGCAACTACTTTTTTCCGCTGCTTGCTGTGATTTTATTTCTTCTTCCATACATTCATCGATATTTTATAGAAGAAGAAAGCGGGAAACCCGGATATTTCATTCCACTCATGTTTATCCTTGGAGTTCTGGCAGGAGATTCCAATGAGAATACCATCTGCTGGATTGGCCTCAGTGGACTGGTATATCTTGTTTATTACGGGAAACAGAAGAAACTGGAATTCTGGATGGTAACCGGAATGGCAGGACTGGCCATGGGGTATGGACTTTTGATGCTTTCACCGGGCAATGTTATACGTATGAAGGAAAGCGGCGAAACATTCCAATTTCTGTTTCTTGATGAGGACCACCTGCGTTCCCTGGGATTCTGCTTTCTGGTGCAGAGTTTTCTGTGGATGTACCTATGGAAAGCCTATCGAAGAAGAAAATATCTGCAGGTAAAGAAGTATGGCCGGCATATTTGTCTTGCCTCCTGGTTTGCAGTTATGAGCATCCTCTTTAATCTCATCATGCTTTTTTCTCCGGAGTCCCCTTTCCGGGCGGCCTTTCCCAGTCTTATCTTTTTGATTTCGGCGGTCATGCTGATTCACCGGGTAACGCAGTTGAGCGAAACATATATAGTCAAAGCAAAGGCCTGCAGGATATTGTCACTCCTTTGGGTTTTATATTTCTGCTTTACTTTTTCGACTTCTGTAGTACAGTATTACAACCAGCGTCTATATATGGGACATATTATCCGGCAGGCAGAAAGTCTTTCCGGAAAGAACCTGGTGCTGAAAGTAACAGGAGAACCGGATGTACTAAAAAAATGGGTATTGCTCACAGGAATGCATGCTTTTAATTCACCTGTTGAGAAGGATGTCAATCACTGGAGGAACGTGGCATTTGCCAGATATTATGATATCAAGGGAATTTACATGGAAGAGGCAGCTGATAAGTAGGATAGACTATTACTTCCTATAAAAAAATCTTATATCACTTTTCTGCTCGTTATACTCGTTATACAAGTATGACCTTATTTTTATATGCTTATTAGTAGCAGTAGATTTTGTGTTATGCTAAAATAATGCCAAGAAATATATGCTTTTACATACATGGGGGAATCGGGGATGAACGGCATAGTATGAAATCGGGCAGAAAGACAAAGCAGGTTCTGCCATTTTTTGATTCACCCATTCTGCTGGTTAACTGTATTAAGGGGGAGCGGAGTTGAAACTTTCAGATAAGATATCCGGCGCCATAGAGCGAATGTCTCCAAGGAAGCTGCTGCTGCTTTGCGGCCTGGCGGCTATTCTCGTGTTTTTGATTATTTACTTTATCCTGTCTGCTGCATTTTCAAGCAAAAAGGAAGAGCAGCCGACAACAGCGGCCATGGTGCCGGTGATTGAAGCGTCCCGGGATATTGAGCCCCAGACGGTGATTACGGAAGACATGGTGAAGGCTGTGGATGTGTCGTCCAACCTGGTTCCTTCCGGCGCCCTCACTGATAAGAATGCGGTGGTGGGAAAGAAAGCAGGCACCACCATCCTTTCCGGCGATGTGATTACAGCCAGAAAGCTGTCCCAGAAAGCAGGCGGTTTCGTGGGCCTCATTCCGGAAGGCATGAGAGCCGTGTCATTCTCCGTGAATGATGTTACCGGCGTTTCGGGATTTGCGAAACCGGGGGACAAGGTGGATATCCTGCTGGTTACTTCCAGAGAAGGGGTGGACCGTATTACGTCCAAAATCCTTCTAAAGGATGTACTTATTCTGGCGGTGAACAAAAGCAGCGGCCAGCCGCAGCCACAGCCCCAGAAAACGGATAAGGACGGCAAGAGTGTGCCTGATGGCAGTGCGCCGAGACAGACTTCTTCCAGCACCGCTTCCATCGGTACGCCATCGGTGGTGACGGTGGCTTTGACCCCCTACGATGCGGCCAAGCTCATCGCTTCCACCCAGATCGGCCAGCTGCAGATGCTCCTTCGTCCGACAAATGATGAGGGAGACCATTATGTAGGCTACTACGTCATTCCTCTTCCCAAGGCAGAAGCGCCTCAGCCTCAGCCGGCACCGCAGCCGGTGTATGCAGCGCCTCAGCCCGCGTCCGCTCCGGCGGTTTCCATTTCTTCCGGCGGCGCGCCCAGCGGTTTTTCCGGCATTGAAGTGATTCGTGGTACCAATGTGAGCAGGGGGCAGTAATGATGAATAAAAGATTAAAACGAATCGGCCTCCTGGTGACGGCGGCCAT
>UMCL01028342.1_pt1 | contig 12885 bp, 10 predicted proteins | sample 1964221 | NCBI WGS metagenome assembly UMCL01 (sample SAMEA4835967, study PRJEB28245) | human gut metagenome | biome: gut microbiome; material: fecal sample | place: Denmark | collected 2008
ATGGTCACGATGATCAGGATCGGGATAAACAGCGTACACAGGAAACACAGCGAGAACACGATGTCGAAAGTCCGTTTCAGTATCTTGTTCCCCAGACGGCTCAGCGGATCCTGCCGCAGACTCAAGTACGGCACATTCCCCATCATGTTGAAATACATGCGGTTCTGCAGGTAGTTATGCACGTTCGGCACACTGTAGAAATGCACCAGGTTATTCTCGCAGTAATCAATGATCGGCGTGATCACCTCCCGGTCCTTCGACGGCAGACAGCAGAACAGGAAATGCGTATTCCCGTGCTTCTTCAGATAATCCGTCACCTCCTGCGGCTTGCCCAGATACGGACACTCCTGCGGGAAATGCCCGTTCGGTTCAAAATCGAAATACCCCAGCACACGGTATCCTGCCCAGCTTTGCGACGTCAGTTCCTGATACAGCTCCCGGTTGTTGTCCGTACTGCCCACCAGTACCACATACCGCAGGTTACCGCCCTTCGTACGGTACACCTTGATCAGCATACGCAGGCCCAGCCGGAACACCGACACACAGACCAGTACCGCCAGCAGGTACGCCAGAAACAGCTTCGACCAGGCATCCATATATCCTCCCAGTTGCAGGATTCCCCCGCCCAGGATTGCAAAGAACACCACATTCTTGGTCACACGGGTCAGCACCTCATACGCGAACACCTTCCGTCGGTAAAGAATTACCCCCGTATGCATCGCACACAGCAGGTAACACAACATCAGCGTTGCCACAATCTGGAACTCCGATGCCTGGAGTGTCTTCTCCCAGGCCGTATCCTGTGCCCAATAATAAAATCTGTGAAACAGTCCGCCTACGATACAGGTATCGCAGGCAATGACAAATACATTTACAAGCCGGTTATACGACTCTGCAATTCCTCTTTTCATGACCTAGTGCTTTTCAATATGTTTTTTACAAAAAATTTGGTTACTTCATTTTCCCTCTTCCCCGGGAACTTCATGCGTTTCAGCTCCCCATTACGCTCCTGATCTCACGCATCTGAGAAGCAATATATCCCGTGTCAGTAGCGTTTCAGCTCCAACTTAGCATAATCCGATTCCAGCACCAGCGCCTTGCCGTCCGCCTTCACGATGCGGAACGTCGTTTCCATCGCTCCGATACCGAAAGGCTTCAGCTGCTCCAGCGTGGCATCCTTCTTGCTGTCACTCGTTGCGGCACGCACCTTAAACTCACTCATCACCGCCTCCCGGCCCTCGTCCGTATAGCCGAAGCGACCGATGAAATCCCCGTACCCCTGCGTACCCTGCCGTTCCGCAATTTCCACCACGTAGCGCGTGATCCCGTAGAAAATCCGTTCCGGCTCATGCACAGCTCCGTCCTCCTTCGTCGTGAAGCGTTCCAGTTTCCAGAACCCTTCCACGCTGCTGTCCACCGGCTGCTTGGCACATCCCGGCATCAGCAGACAGGCCAGTATCAGGCCTAGCACCAGCAATGCATACACCAGTGTCGCCTTCGTCTTTCCGCTTAATTGTATCATTTTCATAAACCCTTGTTATTATTTTCAATCATTTCAACATTCATTCCCGGCTCCCGTCCGGCATTCCTCCGTCGGAGACCAGTCACCGTTTCCGGTGTCCTAGCGTTTCAGCAGTTCCCCCGTCTTGCGGATGCAGAACGTACCTCCCGCCGTATTTCCCGGCAGATAATTTCCGCGATCCAGTCCCAGAGCCGCCGAGAAACTCCATCCCGCCAGCCGCTTCGGACGGTATGTCACCTCCCAGAGCGATCCGAACTGCTTGCGCGGCTTGTCCAGCGGTGCCGAATAAGTTCCCCAGTGACGGGCAAACGACACCAGCACCCTCCAGTTCCATTCCTCCGACGGATCTCCCGTCATTCCCAGGTGATTCGCCCGGACACGGTTACTCTTGAACATATTGCTGCCGTCCGTATTATATGCCGGTCCCGGCAGGAACGGATGTCCCAGTCCCAGACCCGCATGCTGCCAGCCCAGATACTCCCCGTTCGTATAATAATTGTCGCCGCCGCTCATCTGCACATCCTGAAACGAACCAGCGATGCCGTCATACAACAACGGACCCGTCTGATCCTTGGTATTCAGTCCTTCCCACAGCACCCGCGTCACCCAGCGGTTCTCCGGTAAGGTCACCTCCAGTCCCAGATGCCCGTCCTTCCAGCGGCCATACTGCCAGAACATCTGCGAGTGATCCTCGAAATAATGCTCCAGATACGCCCGGAACTTCCAGTCCCTCAGATAATACGACAAGGCAAAATTCCAGCTTCCGCAATGATTTCCCTGTACATTCTGCAGCGTACTGGCCTGCTTCGGGATCAGCACCTTCATAAAATCCTTCAGACCGTTCGGCTTGTCCTTCACAAACGTCAGGCTGCCGTCCTCATTCTTCCGGTACACCGTTCCGCCGAACTGCGCCGCCGTCAGCAGCCCGAATTCAAACTCCACCGGCAGCTTCTCCCGGTTGCCCAGGCGCAACATCAGCGACTTCGAGTGATACAGCACATTCTTCAGCACCGTCTTTCCCGGCGCCGCAAACTCCTCCTGCCAGCCATTGTCCGTAAACATACCGTAAGCGATATGCCCCTTCAGCGACAGCCAGTTGCCCGTGAATCCCAGCGGCAGATACTCCCGGATCTCCCCCCGCACCTGCGGCACGGGACGCGCGTTCATACCTTCCACCATCATGCCGCTGCTGAGCCGTTCATCCTTGTCCAGCGGAAAATTTCCCCGCTCCTTGCTTCCGATACTCAGCGTCAGCATCTTCCACGACACATCCGCATACGCCTGCTGCACCACGAACCTGGCCCGGTCCGGCACTGCCCCGTTGTTCAGCGTACCCGCCAGATCCAGTCCGGCTCCCACTCTCCAGTTCCGTTTCAGCGGCTGGTCATAAGTCACCCCCGCCCGGAGCCATCCGCTGTTCGGCCGTTCCGACGCCAGCCCGTAACGGTTGGACGTCATCCACATCGGCGCATACTCCCCGGAAGACACGTTCACATCCGCCTCCACCCGGTAGCCCAACGATGCTTCCGTTTGGGCAAATGAAGGCAAGGCCACTGCCAGAACTGGCAGCAGCGCCCACTTTTTCCCAAAAATCATTGATTAGTTTTTATTTATCATCATCCTACAGTCCTTCTATATCCTCTTCTCTCAGTCCCGTAGTCTTTGCTATCTGTTCATTGTTCATACCCAACGCCTTGAGATTCCGTGCAATAGCTATTTGTATTTCCGCACGACCTTCTGCACGGCCTTCCTCCAGTCCCTTTTTCCATCCGGCTTCACGTGCATCCTCTTCCACAATCCGGCTCACACGATATCGATCCAGCGCCTTATCATAAGCGATGCGGTCCTCCATCGAGAGATTAGCCACGGCAGCAAGTTCTTCCAGACGGCTGAAAACCTGTTCTTTCAACGCGTCAGGCATTCGGTTCCAGTGTTGCATATTCTTCAGTGTATAAATCAGTTTGTCATAAAGAGTTTCACACTCCTTGAGTTCCCTGGTAAAATAAGGAAACTGAAGGAAGATCTGCCGGAAGTGCGGATTAACCACCCTGCCGTTTTCCCGGTCGGCAATAACGGTATCCGTACGGAATTTTTCTTCCAGTCCCGGTTCCCGGAAGTTCATCAGGAAGATTCCGTACACGGTAGAAAGCCTGTATCTGGTGCCGTAGTTTTCCTGCATCGGCTCTTTCAGCAGAAAATCATCTTCCTCCGCATCATGCCCGTCCATTCTCAGTTCACGTTCCTTCTTTCTTTTTTCGCGCAAGTTCTCCACCTGCCTGCCAATGGCGCGACACATGTAAAACAACGTCCTGTCCAGAAAGCTGCTGTGAAAGCGGTTCTGCATCTCCACGATGATATATTCTCCCGTGTCCGTCAGGCAGTACAGATCGTAGATAATACCCGCATCTGCCATGCTGTCGGAGTGATTCTCCTTGTCCAGGAAAATCAGATTCGTGATACGGTGCTCCCCCGAAAGCAACTCGTTAAGGAGCGTGATAAGCAATTCCTTGCTGGCAGGCTGTCCGAATATAATCTTGAATCCAATATCCGTAAACGGGTTCACAAAATGCCCGCACGTCAAATCCATACCGTCCATAATTTCTCCTTTCGGCTTTTTGATTTTACAAAGAAAGCGAAAAATCGCCAGAAAAACAAATTTCCGGATTATACCCCTCGTTATTCAGTTCCTTCACGGTATACGACTTTCCCTGCGAAACCAGTCTCGGCGGTTCCGACTCACTCAACAGGGCATACACCACATGCCCTACAATGGCCAGAGAAAGCAACAGGCAAATAAGATTTCCGGTTTTCATGGTATATTCAGAATAAAGTTTCACATTGTCATAGGCAGATACCGCCCGTTCACCAGCGACAGCAGCTGTCCGCGCTGCTGCCTCCCGTCCGGATGCCGGCAGCCCACGTGCATCCATTGCGGCAGTCCCTGATCATTTTCCTTTTCCGAAATCAGCTGATCAAAAGCCCGCCCCTTCAGAAACTCCCGGCAGAACGCCTTGAATTCCCTCATCCGTCCGTTCAGCGGAATCAGATCGAACGCATAGCCATACCGGTGGGCAGAAGTCGCGCTTCCCCCTACCGCCCGGTTCAGTTCCCGACAGCGGTACCCCGATGAAATCCGGATGGCGGGCGTCCCCCATCCCTGCTTCCGCGAACAGGCTTCCCATGCCTCCCGCAGCGGGTCCAGCAAACTCTCCACACTCTCCGTGATATGCGCCTCTATTTCCGGCGAAGGCGTGTTGTCAATCCCTCTTTCCCTGGCAACCTTCGAGTGGATGCACTCTTCCATGGTGAAATACTTCATAGCATTTATCTTTAAGATTCATGTCCTAAAGATAGCAAGAAAAGATCAGATTTGCAACACTTTATAAAGAAAATCCGCTTAGTCTCTGCGGAAAATATCCCGCGTGTACACCTTGTCCTTCACACTGTCCAGACAATTGTCATAGCGGTTGGCAATGATGGCCTGACTCTGCTGCTTGAATGCTTCCAGATCGTTCACCACCTTCGAGCCGAAGAAGGTACTTCCGTCTTCCAGTGTCGGTTCGTAGATGATCACCTGCGCCCCTTTCGCCTTGATACGCTTCATCACGCCCTGGATGGAACTCTGGCGGAAATTGTCGCTGTTCGACTTCATGGTCAGTCGGTACACTCCGATGACACACTGCTTTTCCGAAGCCGGATCAAAGTCACCCCGGTTGTAATAATCATAATAGCCCGCCATCTTCAGCACCTGATCCGCAATGAAATCCTTGCGCGTACGGTTGCTTTCCACGATTGCCTGAATCAGATTCTCCGGCACATCCTGATAGTTGGCCAGCAGCTGCTTCGTATCCTTCGGCAGACAGTAACCGCCGTAACCGAATGAAGGATTGTTGTAATGCGTACCGATACGCGGATCCAGACAGATACCCTGAATGATGGCCTGTGTATCCAGTCCCTTCACCTCCGCATACGTGTCCAGCTCGTTAAAGTAAGAAACGCGCAAAGCCAGGTAGGTATTCGCAAACAGTTTCACCGCTTCCGCTTCCTTCAGGCCCATGAACAGCGTATCCACGTCCTGCTTGATTGCTCCTTCCTGAAGCAGCTTTGCAAATTCTCTGGCCTTCTCCTCCAGATGTTCTCCGGCAATGGCACGGATCGCCTCGTTCTCTTCGTCCCGACCTTCAATCTGTTTGGGATAGCCCACGATGATCCGGCTCGGATACAGGTTGTCATACAGCGCCTTGCTTTCCCGCAGGAACTCCGGCGAGAACAGCAGGTTGAACTTCTTGCCCTGCAGGGCCGGTGTGTCGCGGAACACCTTCGCATACTTCACATACAGGCTGCGGCAGTAACCCACCGGGATGGTACTCTTGATCACCATCACGGCATCCGGATTCACCTCCAGCACCAGGTCGATCACCTCTTCCACGTGACTTGTGTCGAAGTAGTTCTTCACCGGATCATAGTTGGTCGGTGCAGCGATCACCACAAAATCCGCATTCTTATAAGCTGCCGCTCCGTCCAGTGTAGCCTTCAGGTTCAGATCCTTTTCAGCCAGGTATTTTTCGATGTACTCGTCCTGGATCGGACTGATGCGGTTATTGATTTTCTCTACCTTTTCGGGAATCACGTCCACAGCCGTCACCTGGTGATGCTGGGATAAAAGTGTAGCGATGGACAGACCTACATAGCCTGTGCCGGCTACGGCGATAGTATAGTTTTTCAAATTTATTCATGAATAATTACTATTTACAATTATTATTTTATCAATGCGTAATAAATATCATACACTTGATTAGCTATTTTCGACCAATCAAAATCAACTAAATTATAATTCCTTGATTTTATATTTTGTAATTTATCCAATATTTTTTTCTCTAAAGAACCTTCTTTATCTAACTCAAAATAATCATTCCTATCCAAATCTACAAGATGAGTTGCAGGTATATCACTCACTAATACATCCAATTTATAAGCCATTGCTTCCAATAACACTATTGGAAATCCTTCATTCCGTGATGATAATACAAACAATGCAGCATTAGAATACAATTGACACAGATCATCTCCAAACGTATATCCAGCAAAAACAACTCTTTCAGAAGGACTCATATTCTGCAATTCTTTATAATAACTGCGTTCTGTTTCTACACCACCAGCAATAACTAATTTGTAATTTGTATTAAGATGTGAAAAGGCTTTAATTAATATATCAAATCCTTTCTCTGGAGTAATTCGTCCAACAGCAAGAATATATTTTTTTCTTTGTAATCCCAATTTTTGAATAAAATCTATTTTTTCAGATAATTTTATTTTAGGTATTCCATTGGGTATATACACATATTTATTTTTAAATTTAGGAGAAGATTTCTCCATTTGGAATTTATTGACAAATATTATCTTGTCAGAAAAAATAAAAGCTATTTTTTCACTCAATTTTAAAACAAGCCTTGCAAATCTACCCCATTTTTTATGCTCATAATTAGCACTATGGTAAGTTAATACAACTTTAATTCCAAACAATTTAGCTAAAGGGGAAAACAGTGCAGGACCAATATTATGATAATGAATAATATCAGCCCTTTTAATAATGGAAACCCAAGTAGAGAAAAAAGAATGAATGACAGTTTCTACTCCTTTTATTTGAGTTGATGGCAAATCAATAAAGTGTAACTTATTATAATCAGGTGTAGATACAATATAAGGTTTCCGTCTAAAAACAAATATATCAATAGCATTATATAATTTTGCTATATTCACATATAAAGCTTCACAATGTTTTTCTACACCACCTTGAATTTTCGGAAACCCTCTAGTTCCAATAATACAAATTTTCATTAAAATATCAAGTTGCTTCTATTGCAAATACTTATTCAAAAAAAATAATGGAACAAATTCCATCTCAAATAGAATTTGCTTGCCTATAAATATTCATGACACGCTTATAAAAAGGTATTAAACGTGCATAATAACTTTCTTTACTCATATCATTATGAGCAAATCTTATAGCATTATCACTCATCGTCAAATATTCTTCATCGCTCAAATTACTAGCCTTTCTTATTATATCGGCTAATTCTTTAACATTTTGAGAGGTAAAAATATATCCAGTCTTTCCTTCTTCTATAATTTCAGGAATACCACCGATTCTTGAACCAATAGCAGGTACTCCTTCTGCATAAGATTCAATAATAGCCATAGGATTATTTTCATACCATTCAGAAGGAACAATAACAAAATAAGCTTTTTTCTTTAAATTAATTAACTCCTCACCTGATTTATACCCCAAAAATTCTATGTTATGAAGATTATGATGCTCTTGATATATTTTTAATTTATTTTCTAAAGGTCCTGCCCCAACAATTTTTAATTTTGACTTTGGATTATCCTTCATTGCATTCATTAATGTTATAATGCCTTTCTCCTCTGATAATCTACCTAAAAACAAAAAATACTTATCTGTTATGCATCTACCTGTTTCCGCTATCGAAACAGAAAAATTGTGCAATACAATATTGGGCTTTCCCTTAAAAGCAGGTATATATTGTTCATGTTTTTTACGAGCAAAATCACTTACATATAAGAGGCCATCAATATATTTATTAGGATTAAAATATTTATTACGAAAATACATTTCTGCTGCCATAAATATACTTAAAAAATAATTTCCCTTAGTACATTTATGCGTAAAGCAACGGTAAAAATATTTTCCAGCACATGCCTCGCAAATTTGTCCCCTACCATCTTTAAAACTATATGCAGGACACACCATACGATAATCATGAACCGTAAAAATCACAGGAATATGGAATTTTCTTAAAACAGGAAAAATAGATGGAGAAATTTGTCCCCACATCAAATGTATATGAGCTATTTCCGGCTTTTCTTCCAATATTAGTTCTTCTAATTTTTTTGCTGCATCAGGATAATAAAAATAATTTCTTAGATTAATTACTTGTCTAAATATTCCCTTACGAGTCTCCTTTGATTCAGGAAAATATTTCTCAAACTTTGAGGGAAGATTCTTATTCCATTTTAACGTAAAATAAACAACCTCATGTCCATTATTTTCCAACATTTTTCCTGTATTAAAACACACAGTTTCTGCTCCACCCTTATTATAGTGGTAAACATCAATTAATAAGATTTTCATTATTTGCTATTTTGAATGTATCTATTTCCCTTATTATCATTAAGAAATAATGCCAAAATAATCATCATATATAATCCTCTATTATTTGTAAAAGTACTATCAGCCAAAGACTCTATCATGAAGAAAGCTATTATCAAAAGAACTGATTTATACACAATGATATCATTATATCTTTTTAGTTTATCTTGTGATTTTCTGTAAACTAATATCCAGAAATAAAAAAATAGCATGATACCTATTAAGCCATACTGTGCAAGGCTTGGATAAAATGTATCAGCGACAAAAGAATACTTATCTTCTGTTAACCCCCATAGGTTATCTATGCCATACTTTGTATATAAGGAAGAATAAAAGACTCCTGAAGCCCACGTTGCATAACTACCAAAGCCAGGTCCAAGCAACGGGTAGTCCCTTAATACTGATATCATAGTTATATATAAGGCCGGCCTAACAAATACTTCTTGCCCCTGTGTCCCGTCTATGACATAAAATAGCACTTTATCTTTTACAGCCCAAAAGATAAGTCCTATTAATATAATCCCTACAATTATTGACTTTGGTTTTAATAATTTAAACTGCCTGTTCGGATGTATAAACAACATTAAGCAGAAAGCAAGAGTGAAAAATCCATAAAATTTAGATCGTTCTGAAAGTATTCCTAATGACCATATAAGTAATGTGATAACAATATCATTTTGTCTTCTCTTCGAACAATATAAATAGAGAAATCCTGTTATACAGACAACTGTAGCATATCTAGAAGGATGAGAAAATACGACAAACTGTGTATCTATACCCATAAATCCTACAATAACCAATAGAGGAACTATTATTTTTACGATACCCTCTATCACTTTTTTTTGATCAGAAGAACACCCAACTCCTAAGGTATATATAACGTAAAAAGCCAAAAAAGATTTTATTTGAATAAAAAGATCCATTAAAATACCTTCAACAGGTACTATTCTACGAATGCAGGAATACAAAAAATAGAAAATAAAAACAATACAACATTGAAAGAATTCTTTTGGGGAATTTTTCGCATATTTGTGATACCTCAAATAAATCCCCAATAGTAATAATGCAAAAATTTCATCTGTATATGTAAATCCCCATTCATTTTCTATCAGATTATAGCACATTACAACTACTAAATAGCCTAATATTACAATCCAATAGATTAATTGTTGAATCCATTTCATACAAAATATAATCTTATTTTTCTGAGAAAATTATATAAGTAACATACTACCTTTATAGACTTTTTACAATTACATTTTAAAAGTAACACTACGATTTTATAATGAAAAGGGAGAGAAGGGTGCAATAATACATATTGCATTTTGACCTTCTCTATTTGATTTGCATTACTTATATCTCCGTGCAACAATAAATTAGCTATTATAGAAATCTTCAAATATTCATACGAATCATTAATAGCCTTATCATCTATATGATTCCTACTTATAAACTCCTTAACATCATTAGCAAGAAATATTAAACCAGACTGTGATGATTGACTTAGTTTCGAAGATGTATATGAATTAGAATTTATTTGTCTATAATTATAGAAAGGCTGATTTATATAGGCAATAGAATGTGCATAATAGAATAATTTGTAGGTCACAAATAAATCTTCGCAATAATTCACTCCTTCTATATTAACAATATTATACTTTGTATAAAGTTCTCTTTTTATCAATTTATTACATACGCTGCCATGCATTCTACCAGATAATAAAGCTGCAATACAATCCATATTATTAGCAGGAGGATTCACATATATACGCTTAGATGAATTTTGATACATCTGCATCCAATCACATATTACAATATCTGCATTTGTTTGTCGAGCCTTCTTATACATAGATTCATACATGTTAGGCTCAACCCAGTCATCACTATCACAACTTATTACGTATTCTCCTTGCGCTACAATTCTACCTGTATTCCTCGCTGCTGCTAAACCCCGATTATTATTATGACGAATTATTTTTGTGTGCAAAATTCTATTAGGATAATTATTTAATACAGAACGTAATATATCTACACTATGATCCGGACTACAATCATCAACAAATATAAACTCAATTGATGATAAAGTCTGTTCAAATAGTGAACGAGCACATTTTTCAATATATTTTTCTACTTTATATACAGGTACTATTACACTTACTTGATAATTCATTGGTCAAGTATTTTATATTAATGAGCTATATAATAAATATTTATATTAACGAATCAAATACGTGTCTTATACTAACCGATGTTTTCATAAAACCAGCTTTCCTATCTGTATTTACATCTTCTAAAATATTATATATAGAATGTATATCTGAATATAAATGGATATATCCACAATCTTTTATCCATTCATAACAAGCTGTTATCTTAAAATTATTATTACATAAAACGATAGCTGGGGTTCCTGTAATATATGCAAATATCATCCCATGCAATCGGTCAGTAATGACTAATTTCGATTTTTTAAACTGCCCCCATATTTTATTTAATTCTTTCACCCCTTCAGCTATATCCAAATGGACATTACCTATATGAGTGTCATAATATTCAATTGTCTCCCCCAGATTAATTAATTCGGATTTTATTGAGGTTATAATTTGATCCGTATTCTTTGCTTTTTCTTTATCATCTCTAAGACAAAAAGTAATTTTTTTTCTTTCGGTTGTATCATCAAATTCATCATTAAGCCACATAACTATATCAGGAGTTAGTTTTATAACATTATTCGGAAAGTTCTGTTTACAAAATTCATAAGAGCGTTTTTCTCTTGTCCATATTTCCAGATTCTTACATAATGAATAAATTTTATAGGCTTGCTTTAATAACTGTCTACCAGAACCAGTTTCACTGAAAATAGCTGTTTGAGGAAAAGATAATACTTTATTCTTCTTGAAAGATTCAATAACCAATTGACGTAGCAGTTCTGACCCAAAATATAAATCCCCCATAAATCCTCCTCCAACAAGAGTTATAATATCATCTTGTGAACAGACCTTTTTGAGACTTTTCAAATGTGTGACAATTTTACTAATTGGTAAGTTTACAATTTCATAATCAGGATATTTCTCTTGTAGAAATTTTATTTGAGCATATGTTATAGCAACATCTCCCAAATTCCCATAATCTGCAGCAAGAGCCACAATACATTTTCGTTTTCCTTTTAGATGTTCAAATTCATTTATTTGAGTACTAGAACATCTAAACTTTAAATAACAATAAAAGATTCTAAGTCTAGACATGAACTTAGAATTTGACTTTTGAATCTTACTTTTTAGCCATATATCAATTCTTAACATAGTTGACTTATATAGTTTTCAAAATATTTTCCATAGAGTTTATTCATAGAACATAAATATATTTCTAAAAAGAAATACTGTATTTTCATATATTTACTCGTGATTATTGGCAAGCTTTTCTATCTCTTATTTGTTATTAAATTATCTTTTCAACAATCATAGATCATTTTTTATAAATAAAAAGGATGATATAAATATCTTTTTTATTTTTCCCAACATCCTCCTTACACCTCGTATCCTTAAAACTAGTTGCTTTCGAAATGTTTGATTAACCTTATGAAAATCATACGTAAATATCCAGTTAATATCCGGTCCATAGTTTAATTTCTCTCTGTTTTCAATAAAACGTTTCTGTATGTCAATCCAAAAAGTAATCAAAATAGGATCAAATATGATTCGTTTCTGAATAAGTTGTTTTAGCTTATCATATTCAAGAAAGGGAAATCCTAGATTTTCTGGATTTATTCCTTCTGCCAAAATCCCATAGATAGTGCGCAAGCATTTCTCACATACGCAACAATTCTTCCCGCCACGACTTTTCCAGCATACTCGTAAGGAAATTCTCTTGTGACTTTCGCTAAGAAACTGGCAAATATGTGTTAATTTATTCTGCCGAGTATATTCATATTGATCATGTACAATATGTGCTCCACAAAATCTTACATAGTTATCAATATCAGGATGACTTGCACAAGGTATATGATCATCTTTCGTATAAGTTGAGGCAATATAAATAGTTTTAAATCCTTTTTGATAAACAACTGGAGCAACCAAACCCAACAAACCAATTCCATGTTGAAATCCATGCCACCAACTTTCTTTTGATTTTGCTATTAACTGATTCAAAAAATATTCATCCTAAATTCCGCAGCATTTTAGTTTAACTTTAT
>UMCL01009462.1_pt1 | contig 12617 bp, 9 predicted proteins | sample 1964221 | NCBI WGS metagenome assembly UMCL01 (sample SAMEA4835967, study PRJEB28245) | human gut metagenome | biome: gut microbiome; material: fecal sample | place: Denmark | collected 2008
TATCTGTGGATTCCAATGCATTGGAGAATTCCATTTATAAGATAACGCTGGATACAAAGGGTGATATCGTTTCGTTGTTTGACAAGAAGAACGGCAAGGAGCTGGTGAAACCCGGTAAATCTATTCGTTTGGCACTTTTCACGCAGAACAAGTCCTACATGTGGCCTGCTTGGGAGATCTTGAAGGAGACTATAGACCGGGAACCGGTTTCCATCACAGAGGATGTGAAGATGACACTGGTGGAGGATGGTGAGCTGCGCAAGTCACTTTGCATCGAGAAACGTTATGGAGAGTCACTCTTCAAGCAGTACATCCGTTTGTATGAGGGTAGCCGTGCCGACCGCATAGACTTTTACAATGAGGTGGACTGGCAGTTGTCCAATGCTTTGTTGAAGGCCGAATTTCCTTTGAACATGGCAAATACGGAAGCCACCTACGATTTGGGACTTGGAAGTGTGAGGCGGGGCAACAATACGGAGACTGCCTACGAAGTCTATGCACAGTATTGGGCCGATTTGACTGACCGTAGTGGAAACTATGGCGTGTCTGTCCTGAATGACAGCAAATACGGCTGGGACAAGCCGGACGACAACACCCTCCGCCTGACCCTGCTGCATACCCCCGAAACAGACAAGGATTATGCTTACCAGAACCGCCAGGACTTCGGGCATCATTGCTTTACATACAGTCTGGTGGGTCATGCCGGCGGACTTGACAAGGCTGTCACCATAGAGAAGGCGGAGATATTGAACCAGAAGCTGAAAGCTTTCCGTACCGATAAACATAGGGGTACATTGGGTAAGGAGTTCTCTTTCGTCTCTTCCAATAACCGCAATGTCATTATCAAGGCATTGAAGAAAGCCGAGAACTCGGATGAGTATGTAGTGCGTGTCTATGAGATAGGCGGTGAGAAGGTGCAGGATGCGGTACTTTCTTTTGCAGGCGAAATTGCCAGTGCCTACGAAGCGGATGGCACTGAAAAGAGTATCGGTTCGGCCGAATTCAGTGGAAACGGGCTGTCTGTAAGTATAAAGCCTTATTCTATAAAGACATTCAAGGTACGTTTGAAGTCATCGGGCGAGGACGCTTATCAATTGCAGTATGCCTCTTTACCGTTGTCCTATAACTATAAATGTTCCTCATTCAACGAGTTCCGCGGTGAAGCTGATTTTGAGTCGGGTTATTCGTTTGCGGCAGAACTGTTGCCCGAATCCTTGACTGTAAACGGGATTCCTTTCCAGCTCGGCGAGAAAGATGCCGCCAACGGAATGACGTGCAATGGTGATACTATTGTTCTACCGGAAGGTAAAAAGTATAATAAACTGTATTTTCTGGCTGCCGCTACGGACGGGGACTATGCCGCCACTTTCCGGTGCGGAGGGAACAAGAGTGAGGTCATTGTACCTTCCTATACCGGATTTGTCGGACAGTGGGGACATTCGGGACATACCAAAGGTTATCTGAAGGATGCCGAAGTGGCTTATGTGGGAACTCACCGCCACTCTCCTACAGCCGATGAGGCCTATGAGTTTACCTATATGTTCAAGTTCGGTGTCGATATTCCGGCAGGTGCTGCCAGCCTTATACTTCCGAAGAATGAAAAGGTTGTTCTTTTTGCTGCCACATTGGTGGAGGAAACTCTGAAACCCGTCCAGGTTGCCACTAGCTTGTTCCATACAGCCATCCGTGACAATGAGATGGAGTTGAACAGTGTGGAGGTGGAAAAAGAAAACCTGTTGAAGGGTGCGAAGATTATCGCCTATTCCGGCTATTTTAATGATAATGAGAAGCCCGAACGTATCGTTGACGGGGATGTCGATACCAAATGGTGTGAAGTGGGAAGTGCGTTGAATTATGTGGATTTTGATTTGGGTGAGGCGAAAACTGTGAGCGGTTGGAAACTGGTGAATGCAGGCCGTGAGGACAAAGGGTACATTACTTCCGCTTGCTTCCTGCAAGGCAGAAACAGCCAGACTGAAGAATGGAAGACACTTGACAATATAGATGGAAACCGGCAGAATGTCGTATCACGTATGATTGACACTCCGGCGCAGGTACGCTATGTACGCTTGATGATAACCCGTCCTATGCAGCATGCAGGAGGAAAGGTGTTACGCATCAATGAGATGGAGATTTACTAAAATAATCGGTTATGATGAAAAAACTAGTTTTTGTAATTCAGTTGATATTTCTCTATAGCGGTTTGGCTATGGCCGACCCGGTTATCTCTCTTAAGACATTGTTGCATGAGATGACAGACCGTTCCGTGCTGGCGCGTTGGCCCGAAAATGCCTATACGTGTAAGCAGTTCAGCAGCTACGACCGTAGTTCGCATAACATGACGGATAAGCGTGCCTGGTTTGGTAATTTCGACCAAGGACAGTTTATCCGCCAGGAAGAGAACGGAGGGAGGACGGAATATGTGATGATGGATGCCGAAGGCCCCGGTGCCATGGTTCGTTTCTGGATGACTTTCTCCGGCATAAATCGGGGACAAGGGACTCTGCGTATCTACATAGACAATGAGGAAAAACCGGTAATTGAAGGCAATGTACGTGATATATTGAGCGGACAAGTCCTTTGTGGAGAACCTCTTTCAACTTCAGTACCCGATGAGGCTCCGATGGAAGAAAGAGGGCATAATTTATATTTGCCCATACCTTATGCCAAGCGGTGCAAGGTGACTATCGAATCGCCGGACTTGAAGATTACTCCGGAGGGGAAAATTGAGAGTAAGACCATTGTATACTATGCTATCAATTACCGCACTTATACTTCTCCGGTCAAGGTGATTTCTTTCTCGGCCAAAGAGTTGAAGAAGAATGCCCGGCTGATAGCTGCTGTCAATAAGAAGCTGTCGGAAGGAACACCTGGTATTGATACTCCGCTTGCGGGAGGAGAAAGTACGCTCAATTTGGCGACTTCTCTGGCTCCGGGTGAAAGCCGTAGTTTTACGATTGACGGCTCTCGTGCCATTCGTCGTCTTTCGATGCGGATTGATGCTGATGACCGTCGCCAAGCACTTCGCTCTACGGTCTTGTCCATTGCCTTTGATGGGGAACCAACTGTCTGGGCTCCGGTCGGTGAGTTTTTTGGGGTAGGCTATTATCCCGTTGCAACTGGTACGTGGTATACGCGGGCCGTGCAGGATGATGTGATGAGTGCATGGTGGGTGATGCCTTTCGAGCGGAACTGTACGATTACCTTGACCAATTATGGGGAACAGCCGGTGGAGATATCCAAGGCTGCTGCAGTTAGTGGAAAGTGGCAGTGGGATGAGCGCTCCATGCACTTTGGTACCACATGGCAGCAGTTTACGCATATCCATGCCCGGGGCGATGAGTTTGCCCAGGACCTTACGTTTGCCGATCTTAAAGGTAGGGGCGTGTATGTGGGAGATGCGGTTACTGTCTATAACCCCAACTTGGGTTGGTGGGGAGAAGGAGATGAAAAGGTGTATGTGGACGGTGAAACCTTTCCGTCACACTTTGGAACGGGTACAGAAGATTATTATGGCTATGCCTGGGGGCGCTATGAACCGTGGATAAACCATCCTTTTGTTGCCCAACCCATAGGAGATGGTTGTTATGCTCACATAGGTTTGGCGCAGAATACTCGTGTTCGTAGTTTGGATGCGATTCCGTTTACCCGGAGCCTGCGCTTTGACATGGAGTTATTCGATTGGTCGAATATACACCTTAATTATGCTCCGATAACCTTCTGGTATATGCTTCCCGGAGGCGAAATACAGCCGAAACCCTTTGTGAGCGATGTACGCGAACGGGTTGCCAACCAGCCGTCAGATATTTTCGGTTCAGGGATGAGTCTGGTTGTGGAGGGCGAAGTCATGCAGCCTCGTCCGGGGCATATGGGGTCCGTTGAATTGCAGACCAACTTCCACCCCTTGTGGAGTGAGGGTATGCAGCTCTACTGGAAAGAGTTTAAATCGGGAGATAAGCTGTCATTGGTTTTTGACAGTGAAGTGGAAGGAACTTATTATGCGAAAATACAGTTCACTGTGGCGCCTGATTATGGTACATTTGCCCTTCGTATAAATGATAAGGTGATTACTCCGGAAGTCAGTCTGACCAATGGAGAAGTGTCTCTGCTTCTGGTGAATCTTGGACGGGTCAATTTGAAAAAAGGAAAGAATGAGTTGCAGATTGAGTCGATTGCACTGGCTCCGGGACATGATACCGGTTTCTTTGGGATTGATAAGTTGACTCTTCGCAAATAATTCTGTAGACGTCTCTATCGCAGGGATTGTACTTGTATGGATAGCTTTGGATAAATAAAAGTCCAAGGCTATCTTTTTTGTATCAGTTCTTTTTCTATGATAAAATGCTATCTTTGTCCTCAAAATAATAGGTAAGATGAAACTTCGTTCACTCTATATCCTTTCTATTGTAGGGCTGCTACTGGTAATTGTGGTGCAGATTGGTGGTATGATGTATGCTTACGACAATACCAAGAAAGAGGCAGAACGCGCACTGAACGAATGTTTCCGTCTGGCTTTTATCGAAACGGTAGACAACGAGATTAATAATTTACCGTTTCCTGACATGACTATCCCTTTTTACTCGTATCTATCCAAAGACAGTATCAGGTCTTTCGAAGATGAGATGTTTTTAAACTATCAGCAGGCAGCTTCCTTTCTCGAAGATGTATATCATGTCGCCATTCCATTAGATGTGATGGCGAGGTTGGTAGAGAAGAAACTGAAATGGAAAAATATAGACCGGACTGTAAATATCCGTCCTGCGACGGACAGAAGCAAGCGTTCGGTATATGTACGGTTCAAGTCTGTTCTTTCGGAAAAAGCCTGGTTGAATGAGAAGAAAGGAGAGGCCATTGAAGCTGTCATGTTTTCTCCTTTTATACCGCTTGTCAAGGATATAGTCTTTTTGTTCCTTCCTACGCTTCTCTTGGTTGTTTTTCTGGTGTACAGTTGGGCCAGGCAAATGGATTCCATACTTAAACAAGGTAATGATATTGAGAAGCAGCGGTCTGCTTTTTATGTGCTGGCAGAGAAGATGAGGTTGCCGATAGGTGAGGTACGTAGTCAGATATCGGAGAGCCGGTGGGCAGATATAGAAGCCTCGGGGCAACATTTGCTGGACATGACAGAACATACGCTTACGGGAGCTAAGCAAAGCGAACGGCAGCGGCAGGTGCGCAAGCAATATTCTTTTAAAGTCTTTTCGATTGTCGGGTTGATTGCCGGCTGTCTGCTGATGGTAGTCTGGTTTGTCTATCTGTACCGTGCTTCTTTCAAAGAAACTGCCTATCAGGTAAATGATTGTTTTGAAGCAGCTTTTTATGACGAGGTCTTGAAACGCCGCCTTTCTTTGCTCTACGAACAGACTGATAGGGATGGAAAGGATGAATGGGAAGAGAGTGTTGAATCGCCTTTTGCAAAGGAGCAAAGGGAATTTCTGGAGAAAGAGCAGTCGAAGTATAAGGTGAACCGCTTTGGAGTGGTACATATGTACAATCCGGTCGATTTGAATTATCGACTACGCTCTGCTTTGATTATGCAGCGCAGCATCAATGAAAGCGGAATGGAACTTCCTCTCTCCGTGCAGTACCTCGATTCTGCTTTTGCTTCCAGGTTGGAAGCCTTGGGAATGACCTATACGAGTGGTATCCGCCAGTACTACGCTCCCTCCGATAGTACAGTGGTGGAAGCAGGATATGCCTCGGCAAAATATCAGGATATTTCTTCCCGGTTTATACCGTTGAAGGAGGACAGCATCCTTTGTATACAAGGTGTGGTGAAGAATCCGTATCGCTACGTCATAAGTTCCGTATGGTATCTGTTTCTGCCTCTTTGGGTGATGTTTTTGGTGGTGTTGGACTGTATTCTCGGCCAGGTGAAAGTTTTGCGTACACAGCGGCATTTGGAGCAATTCCAGAAGGATTTTACTTATGCTATGATACACGACATGAAGTCTCCTCTGAGTTCCATCCTGATGGGAGCTCATATTCTGAATAGCGGCAAATTGTCCGGTAAGCCTGGAAAAGAAGAGAAATACCGGCAGGCGATGATGGAAGAGTGTGAGCATCTGCTTACCCTTTCCAATCGTGTACTGGTACTTACCAAGCTGGATGAGGGACATTTGGAGCTCCATCAGGAAGAGGTGCCTTTGCGGCCTTTACTTGATGATATAATTGCCAAAATTTCTCTGAAAACCAGCAAAAGGGTAGAATTTACGACCGTTTATCATCGTTGTGAAATGGTGTATGCCGATGCCTTCTGTTTGCGTGAAGTGTTGGGCAATCTGCTGGACAATGCCATTAAATATTCCCATGAAGAGGTAAAGATAGATATTATTTGCGAATCGGAGAAAGGCTTCTGCAAGATAAAGGTGTGTGACAACGGATTGGGTATTCCCTTAAAAGACCAGTCTCTTATCTTCAACCGTTTTGAACGTTCTGCAGCAGTCGGGCGAAGTGGAAGGGGCGGTGCTGCAGGTTTTGGTCTGGGCCTGAATTATGTACAGCAGGTGATGCTGGCACATGGCGGCAGGGTAGAAGTGGAAAGTGAAGAGGGGTGCTTCAGTGAATTTACACTCTACTTTCCTATTGAGACTGTATAAATTTACCACACGTGGAAATTCAATCCTTCTGATTTGTCAGTAATATAGGAGCCTCCACCGAATGAGCGTAATTGCCAGAGGATGTAAAGGTCGTCGAAACTCATGACAGCCAGTAATATTCCAAATCGTGTGACATCATAATTGCCACTTGTCATACCATATATAAGGGGCAATATACCCAGTAGCAGGAAGGGCAGCAGGCATGTGGTGCGATATTGCCACATGCGTATCGGCGAAAACAATCTGAACAACAGTTTATGTAGGAATAGATTTACCAGGACAGCTGCCAATATACACATGAAGAATCTGACCAGCGATAGATGGCTGGTTGTTTCTCCATGTATCGACTGAAACAGAATCAGCATTGGTACTGCAAATACTATGGCAGCTATGATGCCGTATTTATTAATCCTCTTGCCCGAAACTACTATCTCTGTCCCTTTTCGGCTTTTTGTTATTGAAATATCTGCTTTCATAGTGTGGATTTTTTGTATTGATGTTGCAAAGGTAGAGTGGGGCACATGCTTCATAAGTTATCGCTACGTTAATATTAGGTTAAGAGGCGTTGTTTTCCTCGTTTATTTTATAGCAATATGACTGTTGCATTCATTCTTTTCCTTATTTTTGCAATATATAATAAACGCATTATGATAAAGTTATTGTTGGTAGAAGACGATGCAAGCTTGAGATATATAGTTCAGGGCGGGTTGGAAGATATGATAGGCGGTTATGAAGTGATTGCTGCCGCCAATGGCGAGGAGGGCTTGAAACAGTGGAAAGAACGACATCCTGATGTGATAGTATCTGATATAGAAATGCCCGTTATGAACGGTTACGAGATGGTGAAGCGTATCCGCGAGACAGATGGGGAAACTCCGATTCTGTTCTCCTCTGCCCTGATATCTCCTAAAGATGTGGTAAAAGGTTATGAAATCGGTGCCAATAACTATATAAAGAAACCGTTCATTCCCGAAGAACTGGATGCACATGTCCACGCCTTATTGAAGCTTTCCAAAGGCGAAAAATCGAAAGACACGAGTCAATGCTACAAGATAGGCAAGGAATATGTGTTGGATGCCACACATGCCACTTTGAAACATGCTTCGGGTGTAAACAAGACTTTGACTGTGCGCGAGACAGGTTTGTTGCAGATGCTTTGTGAGAAGCGGGGAGACGTTATCCGCCGGGAAGCTATCTTGGATAAATTCTGGAATACGGAAGATGATTACTTTGCTTCCCGCAGCCTGGATGTATTTGTGACGAGACTTCGGAAATTTCTTTCGGAAGACGAGTCGGTAACCATTAAAACAGTGAAAGGAGTAGGATTGATACTGATAGAAAATTAATAATGTATCCTTCTATATTGCAATAATTTAGCAGTACATGTACTGTTCTTCTGGTTTATTTTCGTTATTTTTGTATAGCAGTATTATATGAATATAAAGAAGGAGGGTATATGCGTATAAAACGGAAAGTCAGTATCTCTTGTCTTGGTGGCCGTTTGGGAATCTGCCTGCTGTTGGCTTTTGTGCCGCAATTGCTTTTTGCGCAGGAAGACAGTGTACGTTTCATTCGTGACAGTATACAGATACAGCCGGAATTCAATGAATCTCTATTCTCTCCTTTTGAGCTTCCTTCTGAAAACTCTGCCCCTTCTTCCATGTTTCATCCGGAGCACTCCTATTCCCTGCCCGATTTTTCACTGAAAGAGTCTCTTCGTCTGCCTTATCAGACCAATCCTTCCCTGCTATTCCGGGGAGATTACAGTACAAGCGGTGTATTAAGACAGTTTCCTCACGGTATGTTATTCGGTTCCGGTGGGCAGACCAGCGTACCGGGTATCGGACGTTTCAACAATGCTTCCCTGGGATATCAGCATGCCTTTAACCAAAGGCTGACGCTCCAGCTTGGCGTAGATGCCATGAAGATAAATATGATTCATTCCACCGGGCAGGCTTTCAGTACTTCGGGAGCTTTGCGGTATCAGGCTTCGGACCGTGTAGCTTTTAAGGTTTTCGGTTCGTATGCCATAGGAAATACTTACGGGATGGATACCCACCGCTACGGTGCCACCATGTCTCTGGATATGTCCGAACGTTTTGGTATGGAAGTTGGAGTACAACGTTATTACGATGCTTATCGCGGTCGTTGGGAGACGGTTCCCGTTGTGATTCCCTATTATAATTTCGACAAGTTTAAATTAAGTCTGGATGTAGGTGGAATCTTGTATGAGATTCTGCGTAACACCGTCTTTGATAATAGAGGGGGCAGTGGCGGAGCGACTATTGCCCCACCACGTTTTCAGATGCCGCCATTGAGATAAGATAAGTATAAATCAGCTTTTTGTAGGGACAATCATCAAACAGTTTACTACTGTTACATAATATTATTGCTAATGTAGAAATACTTTCATGATATTTCGTTTATTTTTTGTTTTGCTGTTCGTTTTTGTGCGGACAGTTGTCCGAAAATGGACATTACTATAAAATAGTTATTCTTTGATAATCAGTGATTTAACTCTTTGGTGCGCAGATTGACTATATATAGGCGAAGGCGGTTATGAAACAACAACCTCCTCAGAGAAAGAAGTAATAACAATAAAAAATAACGATTATGAAAGCAACAGTATTTTCAAAAGCAGTGGTAATGATGGCAGTGGTAATGGCAAGTGTAATGAACTTTTCTGCAAGCGCGACAACTCCTGCCGATTATGTGAAAAACGAGGAGATGACCGGAGAACTGATGACCGCCAAGACTATCTTCCGCAATGAGGACGGACACCTTTTCCGTCACCTCCGCTACACTTACACTTATGACAGTGAGAACCGTGTGACGAGCAAGGAAGCTTTCAAGTGGGATAGCGTAAAGGAAGCCTGGGTGCCTTATTTCAAGCTGGATGTTGAATACACTGACAGTGAAGTTGAGTTGAACTATGCCCGTTGGAACAGTAGAACTAATGGTTACGACAGCTATACGCAAACTACCGTTTACGAACTGAATGACAGCAATGCGGCTTTGATGTTGGCAAGTACCAAATAAAGGATAATATATCAAATACAAAAGAGCCAAGTATCGTGAGGTGACACACCTTTGATACTTGGCTCTTTTTCGTTGAGGAAATGTATTATTGTTTCTCTGTTATCAGTCCGACAGCATAATTCAGCACTGTATCTTCATCCTTCATGAAATCTGCTACGGTTTGGGATACTTGATGATGGGGCGGTATGCCTATACCTTCCATGGGGAAACCTTTAGAAGAGACGTCCGGCTGGCGGGTAGGGATACGGAAATAGGTCCGCTGTTTGGTACAGAAAGGACGGGGGCCATTGCCGGTATCCCCTCCGGTAGCTTCGCCGATGAGGGTGACATTTCCGCTTTCCTTCATGTCGAGTGTGAAGCTCTCGGCAGCAGAGAGCGTATATGTGTCGGTCAGCAGATAGATTTTACCTTTATAGGCGTCGGCTTCGGGCTGCATGATGTAGCTCTTGCTGACGCAGTGTGGTTGTGCTTCGCGGATGAAGTACTTGCAGATGTTTACTCCATTCATGCTGTTTCCTCCGCCGTTTCTACGTACGTCTATAATGAGGTATGGTAAATCCTTGACTTTGGGATAGACCGCCTTGAAATCTTCCATGACGGGGTTCATCATGGTTTTGATGGTAAGGTAACCAATGCTGTCTTGTAATATCCTGCTCTCCACAGTTTGTTCTTCGTTATCCGGAAAATAGTCCCTTTGTTTCAAGGGAAGGGTGACGGTCAGAGTATCGCCCCCTCTCAGCAGTGTATAGTTTCTTAGGGTGTCTGCATAACTACGGAACGCATCATAGGCTGTACGGAGCCGTCTGTGGGGGACGGTAGATGCTTCGGTATATTTTTCGTTCTGTTCAATCCATTGTTTATAGGGGAGTCCGTTGATAGCTATAATCCGGTCTTTGTCCTGGAAGCCGTATTCTGTCAGATAGTCATTGGGTTTGTCAACGAACAAGGAATCCTCTATAAAGGCTACGCGCTGATTGGCTGTGTACCTCTTGTAGCAGGTAATGGCGTGGGCGCATTGTAAGGCAGAGATGTATTCCTGCACTATCAGTCCGTAGTCTGTGGTGGTCTGCGCCTGGCGAACGCGGGCGTCACAAGCTTGATACAATGAATCCATATTCAGATGCTTGGCTTGGTATAATGAATAATTCTCCATGACAATCTGGTGTATTTCTTTGAAATCTTCTTCAAACTGCGAGGGGGGGGTAACGGTAGTTCCGCGATGTAGAAGTTTTCTACATCAATCTGCTTGTCATTATAGAAATAGTTGGCATAAACATACAAACCACACCAAATGGTTGCCAGTACAGCCATTACGATGACTATTACTTTTGAAATTTTTTTCAGAATCTTCATGTTTTATAGAGTTTAGTCGATATTTGCTTTTTCGGCAAAAATAGTAATAATTTTTGTTAATCTTATTTTTCTAACTCCTTATTTGCCAATAATGGTAACATGGAGGTAACTAACTGAGCTTCAAGTGCCTTCTTGTACGATGTCTGGTAGTTGGCTAACTTTGCAGCCGTAAATCAAAACATACTAAGGAGAAGTGATTATGAAGAACTATCAGAAAGTAAATGTGCCCGCAGGCGAGGCACGTGTCGAGTTGCACGATTCATTGAATCTGACTGGTGCAGAAGTATCTATCAGCAATTTGCCGGCTGGTGCAGGAGTACCTTTTGTGCATTCGCACAAGCAAAATGAAGAAATTTATGCCGTCCTCTCCGGACGCGGCACCATGGTGGTTGACGGAGAAACCGTAGAACTGCAGGCGGGTGACTGGCTTCGCGTGGCTCCGGCAGGAGAACGCCAATTGTCGGCTGCGGCAGACAGCGCCATTAGTGTGATTTGTATTCAGGTGAAAGCCGGCTCTCTGGAAGGCTTTACGATGACGGACGGTGTGGTGAAGTAAGAGGAAGTCACACAAGTAGAATTAAGGTGATAGGGGATGGGCTGTGGTGCAGGCTATTCCCTATTGTCATATGATGTGCAGTGATTTATTGACTGCGATTTGTTTTAAGTCAAAATAATCATATATTTTGTACTATACCTAAGAAAACAGACTATGTCAACTGATGCAATAAAACAGAAATTATGATTAAATTGAAGAAAGAGCATTGTTTCTGTCACATAACGAGGACCCAATCAAAGAGCTTAAAACTAAGAATTGAAAACATAATATCATGACCCAGCATAATGCCATCAAGCTTTTCGAAGCGAAGAAAGTCCGAACCGTTTGGGACGACATAGAAGAAAGATGGTACTTCTCAATAGTAGATGTGGTGACAGTCTGCTGTATGCCTATCCAGTTACGTCTCCGATAGATTGGAAAAGGAAAGATATAAGAGGAAACGTGTTTTCATTTTGTTCTTGTTTTGGGCGCAAAAGTAATAAATATCTCCGTTAACCTAACATTAACGTAACGATAACCTAAAAGCTTTTTACCACCTCCTATCTTTGCAATGTCGAAAGGGAACAACTCCCCCAAAGACAAGAACTTGAAACAAAATGTATAACTTAAAAAATAGAACCATTATGAAGACTTTAGTAATTTCAGCAATCATCGCAATGACCTCTTTAGTAAACGTAGTAAGCGCAGCAGCCGTTAACCGTACAGACAACTTTGCCTATAATACCGAAACCAACGACGGCCGTGTGGAAACACAAACCGTATTCAAAGTGGAGAATCAGAAATTCCTGCACCGCCACCTGAAGTACAATTACATTTACGACAACTCCGGTCGCATCTCCCAAAAAGAAGTGCTGAAATGGAACGAATCCACGCAAAGCTTTGAGAAGCACCACAGTCTTAACTTCTTCTATACGGACGACGTCACTGTGGAATACGCCCTCTGGAACGAGCAAAGCAATGCCTACACCGACATCAAGCAGAAAGCCGTCTATCGGCAGACCGACAGCAGTGTCTTGCGCTACCTCAGCTACGAATGGGACGAAAAGAACAATGACTGGAGCTTGACAGCA
>UMCL01041746.1_pt1 | contig 12419 bp, 9 predicted proteins | sample 1964221 | NCBI WGS metagenome assembly UMCL01 (sample SAMEA4835967, study PRJEB28245) | human gut metagenome | biome: gut microbiome; material: fecal sample | place: Denmark | collected 2008
ATAATCAGGGATTTAATTTATAGAAGTCCCCTTAAAATTATACGTAATGGTACCGAACTGATCATCCACTCCATCTACCGCATTAAAGCGTGCTTTTCGAGCTGCCTCTTCTGCCGCTCTTCGCAATGCCGGATCCGATGTATTCGACCTCTTTTTATTAAAGCTGATACCAACAACCTCTCCATCCGGATTCACCCGAATAGTAATAACCACACGCCCTTCTTCTCGACCATTGTAGATCGGCTTCGGAAGTTGTCCACCTCTCACTGTTCGTCCGTTCAGGTCGAATTCATCCCGACCATCTACACCACTCGTCTTTCCCGTAGAAGAGTTGCCCGTAGGACTACCCTGCAGTCCGGCTCCGGCAGCATTTCCTTTGCTTCCCATCTGAGAACCTTTTCCAAATGCCCCGGCAATAGCATTGGCCGCAGCCTGAGCGGCCGCTTTTTCCGCTTCCGCCCGTTTTTCAGCCTCTGTTTTCTCCTTCGGCTTATTCACCTTCTGCGTTTCAGTTTTTACCGGTGTCTTTTTAGGTTGTTCCTTCTTCGTCTCTGTTTTAGGTTTTTCTTTCTTCACCTGCAAAGAAGGTTCATCCTGCTGCGTAATCATGGGCTGTTCTACCTCTGGCTCCACTGCAGCTTCCGGTGCAGAAGAAGGAGCTTCCGACGGCATGACATCCACCTCGGTCATCGTATAAGGGTCGGCATCACCTGCAGCCAGTTCCGTATTGCCTAACATGACGGGTAAACCGCCTTCCTCCTGTTCTGCCGGAACGGTCAGCTTCAGAAGAAACAGCAACAGCAGCACCAGCACGTGCAAAGCCACCGTACATACAATTCCGATTACCTTATTTTTTTTCAACGTTACTCTGTTTTAGTTTTTATCCGGACGGCGAGTCGCCAGGACCATCTTAAAATGATTCTCGTTCGCAATATTCAGCACCCGCACGATTTCCCGATAAGGAATCGATTCATCAGCATACAATGCCACATACATTTCCGGTTCTTTCCGGGCACACTCCTGAAGAAAGGCGGTCACTTCATCAATGGCCAGCGGCATTTCATCTTCGTTGCCGAAAGCTCCGTAATAATTCAGGTCCTTATCTATAATCACCCGTGCCATGGGTTTGGCCGAAGTCTGCTCCGAACCTTGCGGCAGAAGCACCTTGATGGCATTCGGCGATACCATGGTAGAAGTAATCATAAAAAATATCAGCAGCAGGAAAATCAAGTCGGTCATAGACGACATGCTGAAGCTGGGTGATATTTTCTGTCTTCTCTTTAAAGCCATACGCGATTATTTTTCAGTCGGTTCATTCAGCAAGTCCATGAAAGCCAACGTACGTGCTTCCATCTGACTTACTACCTTATCTACACGATACACCAGATGATTATAGGCAAACATCGTAGCAATACCTACTACCAGTCCACCTACCGTAGTAATCATGGCCTCATAAATACCACTTGACAAAAGGGTAATATCAATGTTGTTTCCGGCATTGGCCATATTCCAGAAGGCACGTACCATACCGGTTACCGTACCCAAGAATCCCAACATCGGCGCCCCGCTTGAAATGGTAGCCATGATAGACAAACCATTTTCCAACTTGGCCACTTCAATGTTTCCGGTATTTTCAATGGCAGCCTGCACATCAGCAACCGGACGTCCCATACGTGTGATTCCTTTTTCAATCATACGTGCAGAAGGAGTGTTCGTAATGCGGCAATAGTTGATAGCCGATTTGATTTCTCCCGATTTGATATAATCACGGATACGGTCCATAAACAAAGGATCATCCTTTCCAGCCTTGCGGATAGCCACCGCACGTTCAAAGAAAATATAGAAAGCAATTACCGACATCAAAGCCAGTACAATCATAATCCAGCCTCCTTTGCAGGCCATATCCCAAAGATTCATCTGCGGTTCACCCGAAGCAACCGGAGTCAACACCGGATTTACTCCGGCCATTGTATCGGCTACAGCTTGTGCGGCAGCCAGTAAAGTTAATGTCATCATAATTTAACGAAGGCAATTTTTATATTCTTCAATGGTTTTCTTTAATCCTAAATAAAGTGCATCACAAATCAGTGCGTGACCAATAGAAACTTCATCCAGCCAGGGGATATTATCATGGAAATACTTCAAATTCACCAGACTCAAATCGTGTCCGGCATTCAATCCCATTCCCAGTTTATGAACTCTCTCGGCAGCTTCTATAAAAGGAGCCACAGCTGCTTCAGGATTCTTTGGATAGAGTGATGCATAAGGTTCCGTGTATAATTCCACACGGTCGGCTCCTGTCTTTGCCGCATACTCAATCAGTTCCAGGTCTGTACCTACAAAAATAGAGGTACGTATGCCTGCTTCACCGAACGTATCCATCAATTCTGTCAGGAAAGCCTGATGCGTTTTGGTGTCCCATCCACAATTCGAAGTAATCTGGTCAGGAGCATCCGGCACTAAAGTCACCTGTGTAGGTTTTACTCTCAGTACCAGGTCGATAAACTCTTTCGAAGGATATCCTTCGATATTGAATTCAGTTTTCAACACCGGGCGCAAGGCATATACATCCGCATACCGGATATGACGTTCATCCGGACGTGGATGAACCGTGATACCTTCCGCCCCGAACTGCTCGCAGTCCAACGCTACTTTCTCTACATCAGGGTTGTTTCCACCTCGTGCATTACGAAGCGTAGCCACCTTATTTATATTCACACTTAATTTAGTCATATTTCATGAATTTCGTTATCTTTTAAGAAGACAGGAAACGGCTCGGCATAGTCCTATCGAAAAACTTTGTTTTTCGTTTGCCTCTGCTCTCGCCTTTCACTATCTTTGCTCACGCGAAGACAGGATGCGGCTCGGCATAGCCAAATCTGAAAACTTTGTTTTCCGTTTGTCTCTGCTCTCGCCTTTCACTATCTTTGCATCAACAACGTGCAAAGTTAGCAGGTTTTACGAGAAACTTGACATGTTTATTCTTAAAAAGATTGATAAAAAAGACACATTCTATGCAGCGGAAGATGAAATTCGCCCTCTTTGGAAATACGTATCAGGAGCATAAATCGGCTCATGTAACCCATCTGCTGGAAATCCTCCGGCGCAAGGAGGCACACATCTGTATCCATCGTGAGTTTTATGAGTTCCTTCGCCTGCACACAAACGCAGATTTAACCAATTTAGAGATTTTCAACGGTCATGACTTTACCGCCGACATGGCACTCAGTGTGGGAGGAGACGGTACGTTTCTAAAAACAGCCAGCCTGGTTGGCAACAAGGAAATCCCCATACTGGGTATTAATACCGGACGTTTGGGTTTCCTGGCTGATATTTCACCCGACCAGATGGAAGAAACGTTCGATGAGATTTATCAGGGAATGTATCTGGCAGAACCACGAAGGGTACTGAAACTTACCTGCAACGGTCAGGTGCTGAAGGGTTATCCTTACGGGCTGAATGAAATCGCCATTCTGAAACGCGACAGTTCTTCCATGATTACCATCCGTGCCTATATCAACGGAGAACTGTTGAATGTGTATCAGGCAGACGGCCTGATTGTGGCCACCCCTACCGGCTCTACAGGCTACTCCCTCAGCGTAGGCGGTCCGATTTTAGTACCTCAGAGTGGTACCATCAGCCTGACTCCCGTAGCTCCACACAGTTTAAACGTACGACCCATTGTCATTCGTGACGAGTGGGAAGTCACACTGGAAGTAGAAAGTCGCAGCCATAATTTCCTGATTGCCATCGATGGCCGGAGTGAGACCTTCCGTGAAGGTACCCGACTCACTATCCGGAGGGGAGAATACTTCATCCGCATCGTCAAGCGCTGCCACCACTCTTTCTTCAACACCTTGCGCGAGAAAATGATGTGGGGAGCCGATTCGCGCAACTAACTATCCATTATACAAATACACAAAAAGCCGGAGCATTCAACTATCACTCCGGCTTTTTGTGTATGTATACCTTACAGTATCCTATTTGGAAAGCTGCACATCATAACTCTTTCCTTCACGGCAAGTAAACTGCAATATGGTGTGTTTCTTATCCGATTCCAGTACCTTCACGGCAGGATGAGATGCTACATTCCATTTCCCTTTCAAGGTGATGGTCACCGGAATCTCCTTACTCTCGTCATCAATCCACGGGCGAGAATAAATACTACGTTCAATGCGTTTGCCATTTTCATCAAAGGCCTCATCACTCGGACCGCGATAGAAAGCCATATCCGGCTGTGCTACGGTCAATACCAGTTTTTTCTTGTCCACCTGCTTTACCATGGCTAGACAAGAAGTATCCGCCTTCTCAATGAAATCACCTGGCAAAGCCTTCTGTGGAGTTTCAAAAAGCACGTATGAAGTCAAGTGTTCTGCACTGGAAGTCACAATATGCGCATTCCGGTCTTTCTGCAACACCTGATAAGTCGGCTGTTTGGCAAACTGTGTCAAACCCTGCTCATCAGTCTGCGGCAACACTGCATATTCATACGAAGCCCCCTGAGGTGCTTTTCCGTGATTGAACACCAAAGATACCCAATCGCCGGAAGTCGGTTTTACACTACGTTCACCTACTGTTACCTGAGGAAAGTTCTTTTCAAACTGTACATTTCCCGGTACATAATACCCCACTCCATTAGGAGCCAGATACGTATGCCCGTTATCCTTCCAGTTGTCCCAATATGCTTTTTCTTCCGGCGTAATGGCAGCCAGTTGGAATACAGTAGTTTCTGTAGGATAATCCTGATTAACATTCTCAATGTCAGAACCAAGGGCTACGATGGTATTTCCAAAGAAATGATACGAAACCCGTGCACGGTGCGAGCCGTTGTACTTATCATGTTCGTGCAACTTCATACCAAAATTACCATTCTCACGTTCTTGAGAAAGTCCTCCGGCAAACGCCTCATCAGAATACAGCATTTCTTCCATTCCGGAAAAAGCATCCACATTCAGCACTTTTGCACGCAACTGGTCAAAAGGCAGATGAATGGAAGTAGCACCCGGAATCCGGTTCCAGTCGAATCCGTTTTCCTGCCAGCCGCTCGTTGTAAAGGTTACTCTTTCTCCCGGCTGAGCAGTCAGCACCTGCATGCTGCCATACCCCAAGTATCGTCCATAGAAATTGGCATCCAGGTAATGCTCTGCATCCCATAAGTAACGTGAATGACCACGTACCACTGCCGCCCAGTTGTTCCGTCGCTGTACAGACACACAGCCATATCCCAACGCTAAATTTCCCTGCGGGTCTTTTTCAGGAGTAAAGCCTGCCTTCAGCAGTTTCTTCTCCAGCTTGCGTTCCAGTCCGGCCGGTGCCTGCGGTAAATAATCCGGTTCATAGGCACCCGGTTTTGCCGGTTCTCTTACCAGACGCAGGTAAGCAGCAGCCATATCGGCATCATACTTTTCTTTTCCGTCAGGAGTTCCAGAGATAGCCATCATGGCATACTGTACCGGAATCAGCTTTCCTTTTCCATTGGGGTGACGTCCCGACATTGACAGCGGGAACTGTTGCTGGTTACAATAGAAACGCATGGTCAGCAACACATCTTTTACAGTCTGATGAGCCAGTTCAGATACTGCAAAGGTCGTTCCGCTCATCAGGTAAATCATGTTAGTTGCCCCATCCAGACCTCCAACCGCATACGCAGGATAGTTGTTACGGTGATGGAAAGCAGCCCCGTCACTCTTGAAGGCACCTGCCAATCCCGGAGCCGGACGGCATCCGTAGTCAATCCAGCGCGAGAAGGCACGCAAGTAACGAAGTTTTTCCGGCGTATCCTCCATCATCAGAATGCTGGCAATGCGTCCGGAAGTCTGCGTGTTAAAGGAATCCATGTCAATACCGTTTCCGGCCGGCTTTGGATATACCTCATTCGTAATGGCATACCAGCGCATGGTAGCTTCCGCTTCCGCCAAGCGATTTTCTTCACGCAGCACATCCTTCATCAGGAAATAAGAAAGATACAAACTGCGTACGCTATATCCATAATGATGTATATTCCCCCAGCAGCTGCCATAAGCTACTCCCTGGTCGGTAATATGGTCGTACATAGCCATGAATTTCTGGCGCATTTCCTGTTTCACCTGTGCGTCCTGCGCGTTGTGATATGCCACGGCAATGGTTTTCATCAGGTCGAAATAGGCCTTCATCTCCATGCCCAGTTTCGTAAACATATCCTTGTTCCAATGAGGAATCATACGCTCGTATGCTTCCGACTGACGTACCATAAAAATAGGCAGTCCGCTCACTTTACCATTTTTATATACAATCTTATAGGCATCATACTTCCGGCGAATTTTGTCTATCTGTTTTTGAGACAATTTACCCGGTGTATAAATCAAATCCCGGTAGCGCTTTTCCATCAGGTGCATATCCTGAAGCTCTTTTTCTGAAACCGGTTTCAAAGGTAAATCCGATTTCCACAATGAATGCGGATAAATCACCAGCCAGTGATTGGTCGTTCCTTTATGTACAAAAGGCACTTGTACATCGGCAGCCTGCTGACGCGCGTCTACCTTGCTGGCCGGAATCAGATGATCGATAAAAAGTTCCCCTTCTACATCTGGTGCCAGTATCCTCAACTCATTCATGCCTTCTTCCGGTGTACCTTCCATATCGCGTTCATAGCAAACCCATGCCGCGCGCCATCCGGTGAAGTTTATGCCGAAGGGAAAAGATGTACATACCTTTCCATCCTTCAAGAATTGAAAGGTTATTTTCTTATCTACTGCCTTCTCATTATACACCCATACAATAAAAGCCGACAGATACGTATCTTTTCCCGTCGGATCTTTGGCTTCAAACTTCAAATCCTTTTTCAGGGAAAGGACAGCCCCCGGTTTATACGTCCAACGCAGGGAACGGCTTCCATCTTTATAGTGTTCATCACTAAGAGATAAAGTCGACCCTGCGCCGGAGAGTTCCTGCGGTACAGCTTCTTCAAAAGAGAGCAACCGCTCGTGCTTTACGACCTGTGCTGTCAACTCACCAGAAATCGCACAGAAACTTAATACAGATGCTAGATTAATAAAAAATTTTCCTTTCATTTGCATCGTTCTATATAAAATTTAAGTATCGATGCAAAGATAGTATTTTTTATCATTTAATTGTTGTCTTTTTGACGGATTTCCACACGGCGGATTTTTCCACTGATGGTTTTCGGCAGTTCATCCACAAACTCAATGACACGCGGATACTTGTAAGGAGCTGTCACCCGTTTCACGTGGTCCTGCAATTCCTTGATTAGTTCCGGTCCGGCCTTCTGCTTGTAGTCCTTTGCCAATACGATAGTGGCTTTTACCACCTGACCGCGGATTTCATCGGGCACACCGGTAATGGCACATTCCACTACTGCCGGATGCGTCATCAAGGCACTTTCTACTTCAAACGGGCCGATACGGTAGCCGGAGCTCTTGATGACATCGTCGGCACGTCCTACGAACCAGTAATAACCGTCTTCGTCACGCCAAGCCACATCGCCCGTGTAATAGATACCATCGTGCCAAGCCTCACGTGTAAGTTCAGCATCACGATAATATTCCTTGAACAAGCCAAGCGGTTTACCTTTATCCGTACGTACCACAATCTGTCCCTGTTCTCCATCTTCCGCCGAACGGCCGTCTGGTTTCAGCAAGTCAATGTCATACTGCGGATTAGGTACGCCCATACTTCCCGGTTTCGGTTCCATCCACGGGAAAGTAGCCAGAGTCAATGCCGTTTCCGTTTGTCCAAATCCTTCCATCAGACGGATACCCGTAATACGCTTGAAGGTTTCATATACAGAATAGTTCAAGGCCTCACCCGCCGTCGTACAATATTCCAGTGAAGACAAATCATATTTCGACAAGTCTTCCCGAATCAGGAAACGATAAATCGTAGGAGGTGCACACAGTGAAGTAATGTGATAATCATGAATCTTTTGCAGAATATCTGCCGGAGTAAACTTCTCATGGTCATATACAAAGATATTGGCACCGGCAATCATCTGTCCGTACAGCTTTCCCCACACTGCCTTTCCCCATCCGGTATCTGCAATGGTCAGGTGCAGACTGTTTTCATGCAGATTATGCCAGAAGCATCCGGTAGCAATATGTCCGAGCGGATAAGTAAAGTCGTGTGCCACCATCTTCGGTTCTCCGGTAGTTCCCGAAGTAAAGTACATCAGTGAAATATCCTCGTTGGTATTCACATGTTCCGGACGTACAAAAGGAGCGGCAGCTTCCATACCCTTATGGAAATCTTCAAAACCTTCCGGATATTCCGGACCGACACTCACCAGACGTTCTACCGTAGGAGAATCAGGCATGGCCGCCAGAATATGTTCTGTGATGACCGGTTCACCGGCAGCCACAATCATCTTGATACCGGCAGCCTGACAACGATACACAATATCTTTCTTTGTCAGCAAGTGTGTAGCCGGGATGACCATTGCTCCCAACTTGTGCAGAGCAATGATAGAGAACCAGAATTCATACCGGCGTTTCAAAATCAGCATGACCTTATCTCCATGACCGATTCCCAAGCTCTGGAAATAGGAGGCGGTCATATCGGTATATTTCTTCAAGTCCGCATACGTAAACTGTATATGTTCTCCTTTGTCGTTTGTCCACAGCAACGCATTTTTATCGGGCTGTTCAGCCGCCCAGGCATCTACCACATCATAACCGAAATTAAAATTCTCCGGCACCTTCACTTTAAAATTCGCAATGAAATCCTCTTGTGAGGTAAAGTGAGTTTGTTCAACAAATCTTTCTAACATATTTCTTTTCAAAATTAATTACTACATAACGATGGCGAGGAACTTCACCGCTTTCCCGTCGAGCGCCTTCATTCCGTGAGGCAATGAAGAATCGAAATACAAGCTGTCTCCCTGCTCCAGAATCAAATCTTTTCCGTTTATGCTCAACAGCATCCGGCCCTCAATCACCAGGTTGAACTCCTGTCCGTAGTGCGTATTATAATAGATAGGTGTATCCTCCGGCTTAGGCTCTACCGTTACCAGGAAAGGATCGGCCTTGCGGTTCCGAAAACCTGAAGCCAGCGACTGGTATTTATATGCCTTCGTACGCTCCACCGAAATACCGGTTCCCCAGCGTGTCAGGAAATAGGCATTCATTTTAGGTTCTTCCCCGAACATCAGCACATCAAGCGGTACGTTGCACTTCCGTCCTATCTGCTGCAACGTACTGACCGCAATGTCACACTCGCCCGACTCAATCTGCTTATATTGTTCCACCGGCAATCCACATTGTCCGGCCATGTCCTCTACACTCAAATCCAGCGCATCGCGCAGCCCGCGGATACGTTCTCCTATTTGTCTTATTTGTTCGTCCATAGTGCAATTTTTTAGTTATTCGCTCAAAATTACGAAAGATTATGAAAAACCAAGAAAAATATTTCGAACTTTGTAACCGAAAATTTAAAAACCATGATCAGACAGGATTACATCATACGCATGATTCAGGAAATATTTGCCGCAATAGCCAACCTGATTCTCCGCCGGAAGCACATCAGCAAGTCGGACTGGGAGGAGTATGAAAGTACGGCACGACAAGTACTGGACGTCACTCCCCAGCAGCTGGAAGAAATGGACGGACAAACCATACTGGAAAAATACAGCCAGGAAAAAGACGGAATGGAGAAGACTGAATTAGCTGCCATGATGTTGCTGAAAATGGCAGAAGACACCGAAAACCTCGTGCCTAAAGCCCGCCTTCGCCAGGAAGGGCTCTACCTGCTGAAATACGTGCAGGAACATGGAAATACCTATTCCTTGCCACGCAACCTGCTGATTCAATTTTTGGAATCAAAAAACTGATGCCCTCCAACAGAATAAAACGAACCTGCTAACCATGAATACACTGAAAATAGCTTATATCGGTATGGGATACCGGGGAAAGCAACTGCTTGCCCTGACCCGCCACATTCCTTACTTCCAAGTGACTGCCATTGCCGACCCGGAAGCCCGGGAAGCCGACTACGACGTGCCTTGCTACAACCAGGGAGGAGATGATTATCAAAGAATGATTGCCCTTCATACTCCGCAACTGGTTTTCATTGCTTCTCCATGGCAGTTGCACGTAACCCATGCCTTGTACTGCATACAACACGGTTGCCATGTGGCACTGGAAATCAAAGGAGGGCTTTACCTGCATGAATACCAACCGCTGATTGAAGCGGCAAAAGCCGGAAAGAAAAAAATCTTTCCGCTGGAGAACACGCTTTTCCGGCAGGAAATTCTGGCCATGCACAACCTGGTCAGCGCAGGCGAATTAGGAGAGGTGGTGTACATGCGAGGAGGTTACCGTCACGACTTGCGCAATCTTCTATTGGACGACCAAGGTAATCTGGGCAACCGGAAAAAGACGGAAAGCATCTGGCGAAGCAAATTCTACCAGCAGGAAAATGGCGACCTTTATCCTACTCACGGACTGGCTCCTCTCTGCCTCATCGCCGGCATTCCCCGCAAAGACCGTTTTGTACGCCTGACCACCTTTTCTTCCAAACCCGCAGGCCTATACCAGCGTATCCGTGAATTAGGAGGAAATCCTCACGTGCCTGTCACGCAGGGAGACGTAACCGTCACCCAACTGGAGACGGCTTCCGGAACCTTGGTTTCTTTAACTCACGACACCACTCTTCCACGCCCCAGAAGCCTGGATTTCGAAATACAAGGCACCAAAGGAATCTGGCAGGGAGAACAGCGACGCATTTACCTGGAAGGAAAAAGTCCGCACGAAACATGGGAGGCAGATACCGCTTACCTGCAAAAATACGAACACCTCTATTGGCAACAATGGGGAGAAGAAGCGCTGCGCATCGACACGCACCATGAAGGCATGGACTACATCATGCTCAAAGCATTAGAAGCCGAGATGAAACAGGAGATACCCTACCCGGCCGATATACACGACCTGGCTCTTTGGACTTCGGTTACCCCTCTGTCCATACAGTCCGTGGCAGAACAACGCACCGTACCGATGGAGTAAGCCATTCCGGTTTATTCCAAATACAGATAATCGTAATGTACCAGCGGTTTCTGCCCGTGCTGTCCCACCATGGAAAGTGCTTCTGCCGAGTCAGCTGATACACGGCCTACTCCAATCTGCCGTCCCTGCTCGTCCATCACGCGCACAAGGTCATCTTTCTCAAAATCCCCTACAACCCGCGTCACTCCCACCGGAAGGATGCTGGTAGCCTTCACTCCTCTGACGGCCTCTACTGCCTGACGGTTCAGATGAAGTTCTCCTTTGGCAAAACCTTCACTGTGCGCAATCCACTTCTTCATGCTCGACACTCCCTCCATGGCTGGAAGGAAACGGGTACAGACAGTCGTATCCGGATGACACAACAAATCCGACAGGATGTTCTCTTTCTTGCCATTGGCGATAATCACGGCAATACCTTCATCGGCCACCTTACGGGCAATGGTGCTTTTAGTAAGCATCCCTCCCCGTCCGAATCCGGACTTCTCTGTCTGAATGTAATCCGACAAATCCTTTCCACGCTCCACCGTACGTATCACAGAAGTACCCGGCTGAGAAGGTGAACCGTTATAAATGCCGTCAATGTTACTAAGGATAATCAATGCCTGCATGTCCATCATCGAAGCAATCATACCCGACAGTTCATCGTTGTCGGTAAACATCAGCTCGGTCACCGAAATCGTATCATTTTCATTCACGATGGGAATCACCCCGTTCTCCAACATCACCTTCATACAATTACGCTGGTTCAGGTAATGCCGGCGGGTAGAAAAACTCTCCTTAGTCGTGAGTACCTGACCTACGGTAATGCCGTGCTCACGAAACAGCTCATAATAACGGTTAATCAGTTTAGCCTGTCCCACTGCCGAGAAAAGTTGACGCTGGTCCACGCTGTCCAGTTTTCGCAAGGGTTTCAACTCGCTTCTTCCTGAAGCCACCGCTCCGGAAGACACCAGCACGATTTCCACTCCTGCTTTATGCAACTCTGCCACCTGGTCCACCAATGCCGACATACGGGTTATATCCAGTGTGCCGTCACGGCGGGTCAGCACATTACTACCTATCTTTACCGTGATTCTTTTATACTGATACGTTTTGTTTTCCATGATTCACTCTCACTTTTGCACAGGGAACACCTGAAAAATCTTTCAAATACACATTATTTAATTATATTCAGTGGCAAATGTAATAAATACCACACAGAAACAAAACAATTTATCACGATTATATACACATTCTTATTCAAAACAAAACTTTTTCGCTCTTTATATCCACAAAATGAAAAACAAATAAAAGGTAAATAACAGTACTCATTTCTTATCATCCGCATGATATAAAAAGAGAAATTCCACAGCAAATTCTCTGTTTCACACTGTGAAATACAAAAACCACAGTGTGGGATATATATTTCACAGTGTGGGATACAAATCC
>UMCL01031177.1_pt1 | contig 12023 bp, 9 predicted proteins | sample 1964221 | NCBI WGS metagenome assembly UMCL01 (sample SAMEA4835967, study PRJEB28245) | human gut metagenome | biome: gut microbiome; material: fecal sample | place: Denmark | collected 2008
GCGGAGGCAGCACGCTGACCATGCAGACCATCCGCCTGGCACGAAACGAATCGCGCACCTTCCGTGAGAAACTGATTGAAATGATCTGGGCCACCCGCCTGGAATTTCGCGCTTCCAAAGAGGAGATTCTTTCCATGTATATCTCCCATGCCCCTTTCGGGGGAAATGTAGTGGGACTGGATGCCGCCGCATGGCGCTACTTCGGACATTCTGCCGATGACTTATCGTGGGCGGAGTCTGCCATGCTTGCCGTTCTTCCCAACGCGCCCGCCATGATTCATCTGTCCAAAGGACGGAAAACGTTGCTTGACAAACGAAACCGCCTGCTGAAACAGCTTCTCGAAAAGAAAACCATCGATTCGTCTACCTACGAACTGGCTATCAGCGAGCCACTTCCCGATGAACCTCATGCGCTCCCACAAATCGCACCGTACCTGGTCAGCCGGTTCTATCAGGAACGAAACGGCGAATACTCCCGTTCGACCATCAACAAGGGCATTCAAACCCAAGTAGAAGATCTGGCGGAACGATGGAGCAACGAGTTCGGACGAAGCGATATCCGCAATCTGGCTATTCTGGTGATTGACATTCCGAGCAATCAAGTGGTGGCATACTGCGGCAACGTCCATTTCGACCGGAAACAAGGAGGAAATCAAGTGGACGTCATTCAGGCTCCGAGAAGTACGGGCAGTATTCTCAAACCTTTCTTATATTACGCAATGTTACAAGAAGGAAGTTTACTGCCGGATATGTTGCTGCCGGACGTACCCGTCAATATCAACGGATTTACGCCACAGAATTTCAGTATGCAGTTCGAAGGAGCTGTTCCCGCTTCGGAAGCTCTCGCGCGTTCATTAAATATTCCCGCAGTCACGATGCTGCAAAGATACGGAGTCCCGAAGTTTCATAGCTTCCTGCAACAGATCGGGCTAAAAACCATCAACCGTTCTTCTTCCCACTATGGTTTATCACTTATTCTGGGAGGAGCGGAAGCCACTTTATGGGATGTAACAAACGCATATGCAATGATGGGACGCAGTTTGTTGCAACTGCCGCAAACATCATGCAGCCTGTTGCTCCCGACAAGCCGAATCACAGAATCAACCGATCCTTTTCAGCCAGGCGCCGTATGGCAGACATTCGATGCCTTGAAAGAAGTCAACCGTCCCGAAGAGATTGACTGGAAATCCATTCCTTCCATGCAGACCATTGCATGGAAAACCGGAACAAGCTACGGATTCCGGGATGCTTGGGCGGTGGGTGTTACGCCCCGCTATGCAGTCGGCGTATGGGTAGGAAATGCCACCGGAGAAGGAAAACCCGGGCTGGTAGGTGCACAGACAGCCGGTCCCGTACTATTCGATATTTTTAATCTGCTCCCCTCTTCTTCGTGGTTTACACGTCCTGCGGGCATCTTTGTCGAAGCAGAGGTCTGCCGGAAATCGGGACATCTAAAAGGACGGTTCTGTGATGAAACGGACACACTTCTTGTTTTACCGGCAGGACTGCGGACAGAGGCATGCCCCTATCACCATCTTGTCACTTTATCAGCCGATGAAAGCCAGCGTATTTATGAAAATTGCGCCAACACGGAGCCTACGCTTCGAAAAAGCTGGTTCACACTGCCCCCCGTATGGGAATGGTATTACAAGCAACATCATCCGGAGTATAAACCGCTGCCTCCTTTTAAAGCCGGATGCGGAGAAGATACTTTCCAGCCGATGCAATTTATATATCCTCCGATGAACGCACGCATCAAACTGCCCAAGCAACTGGATGGCAGCAAAGGTTTCCTGACTGTAGAACTGGCGCACAACAATCCTAACGCTACCGTTTTCTGGCATCTTGACGAGACCTACCAAGCGCAGACACAGGACTTTCACAAAATCTCCCTGCAACCCGCCGCCGGCAAACATTCGCTGACGGCAGTAGACGGTGAAGGAAATACCATCTCCACCACTTTCTTTGTTGAGTGATATTCATTATCTTTGCGGCATGAAACAGTCATTGAAAGAAAACGGAGGGCTGCCGGCATCCATCCTGTGGACGCTCGCCATTGTGGCAGGAGTCTCGGTAGCCAACATCTATTATATCCAACCGCTGCTAAATATGATACGCCATGAACTTGGCATATCAGAATTCCGTACCAACCTGATTGCCATGGTCACACAGATAGGCTATGCAGCGGGACTCTTGTTTATCACTCCCTTAGGTGATTTGTATCAGCGGAAAAAGATTATCCTTGTCAATTTCTTTGTCCTGATATTCTCCCTGCTGACGATTGCTTTGGCAGATAATATCCATCTGATACTCCTTGCTTCGTTCTTCACGGGAGCCTGCTCCATGATTCCGCAGATATTCATTCCCATAGCCGCCCAGTTCTCCCGTCCGGAAAACAAAGGCAGGAATGTCGGGATCGTCCTATCGGGCTTGCTGACCGGAATCCTTGCTTCACGGGTGGTCAGCGGATTCGTCGGCGAACTGTTCGGATGGCGCGAAATGTATTACATCGCCGCAGCCATGATGTTCGTCTGCGCGATTGTCGTGCTCAAAGTCCTTCCCGATATTCAGACCAACTTCCGGGGCAAGTACGGCGACCTGATGAAATCCCTGCTGGCTTTGGTGAAAGAGTTTCCGCAGCTACGTATTTATTCCATCCGTGCGGCGTTAAACTTCGGTTCCCTTCTTGCCATGTGGTCCTGCCTTGCCTTCAAGATGGGGCAAGCCCCCTTTCATGCCAACAGCGACATCATCGGTTTGCTGGGATTATGCGGTGTGGCGGGAGCATTAACCGCCTCCTTTGTGGGGAAATACGTAAAGAGAGTGGGTGTCCGCCGCTTCAACTTCATCGGTTGCGGGCTGATCCTCTTTTCATGGCTACTCTTCTTCGTCGGAGAAAACACCTACCTTGGTATCATTCTGGGAATTATCATCATCGACATAGGTATGCAGTGTATCCAGCTCAGTAATCAGACCAGTATCTTCGAACTGTCACCCCGGGCCTCCAACCGCATCAATACAATTTTCATGACGACCTACTTCGTCGGCGGTTCCCTGGGAACCTTCCTCGCGGGTACATTCTGGCAATTGTACGGATGGCATGGTGTTATCGGAATTGGAGCTACACTGACCTGCATTTCTTTACTAATTACAACTTTGTCGAAGAAGTGAGTCAACAAAACGGAGCAGTAAACCGTTTAATACAAAAAAAGGGAAACATGAAATACGGAGTTAACAAAGAAATCTTACTTATCACAGCAGGCACCGTCTGGATTATCGCCGGTGCCAATATCTTGCGAATAGGCATCGTTACATGGCTTAATAACTCCGAAGGCTGGATGTTCAAGATAGGAGAAGCAACCATCGTCTTTCTGCTGTTCTTCGTATTAATCTTCAAAAGACTCTATTACAAGCATACCCAAAGGATCGAACGGAAAAAGGAACAGAAGAGCTGCCCTTTCTCCTTCTTCGATGTCAAAAGCTGGATCGTCATGATCTTTATGATCTGCCTTGGCATCACCATCCGCAGCTTCCACCTGTTGCCCGAAAGTTTTATATCTGTCTTCTACACAGGACTGTCCATCGCACTGATCCTGACCGGCGTACTCTTCATCCGTTACTGGTGGCTGAGGCGCAAGACGAATCCGGTGTAACAGGAGAGCATCTATATTCCAATAAAATATAAACTTATAATAAATTTTATTGTGCTGTCCGGCAAGGTAAAAAGAATTCTGTCTTTTTATTGTATCTTTGCGCGACCAAAAAAATAAAGAAATGATTCCAACCCAACAGGATATTGCCGAATTCACCCGCTTTCAACGAAACGAGATAACAGAAAGCATCTTATATGAACGGCTCGCATCTATCGAAAAAGACGAGAATAACCGCAAAACGCTCCGACTGATAGCAGCAGAAGAAAAGTCGCATTACGCTATCCTCAAGAAATATACAGGAAAAGAAATCGGTCCGGACTATAAGCGTATCGCCCGTTTCTACTTTCTGGCACGCATACTAGGTATCACATTCGCCATCAAATTAATGGAGTCCAGTGAGGAAAATGCCCATAATAATTATGATAAATATGCCCATATACCAGACCTGCAACGTCTGGCACATGAAGAAGAAGTGCACGAACAGAAGTTGATTTCACTTATCAATGAAGAACGGCTGGAATATATGGGATCGGTCGTACTAGGACTTAATGATGCGCTGGTTGAGTTTACAGGTGCACTGGCAGGTTTCACACTTGCCTTGAGTGACAGTAAACTGATAGCACTGACCGGCAGTATCACAGGGATAGCCGCTGCACTGTCAATGGCATCTTCCGAATATCTTTCTACCAAATCGGAAGGGGATGATAAGAAACATCCGGTAAAAGCTGCTGTATATACAGGAATCGCCTATCTGATCACGGTAGTGTCACTGGTTACTCCGTTTATACTGATCAGCAATGTAATCGTAGCTTTGGGAGTGATGCTGACCATGGCACTTATCATCATTGCCCTTTTCAACTACTATTATTCCGTAGCCCGTGGAGAAAGCTTCCGAAAGAGGTTTACGGAAATGGCTGTACTCAGTTTCAGTGTGGCAGGTATCAGTTTCCTGATAGGATACGCTCTAAAGACATTTACCGGAATCGATGCCTGAAATCAATAAAGCATCCGACATCATTGAAGGTCCGGTAGTTACATAATAAAGAAACCTAAACCACCAGATTAAATAATAAAGCGTTATATTTAGAATGAAGAAAGCTCCATCTCCCCTCGTATCACTATTGCCCATTGTCGTATTAGTGATATTACTATTCGCCACCATTCGTGTATTTGGCAGTGATGCCCTCAATGGTGGAAGTCAGGTATCGCTGCTTACTACCACCTCCATTTGTATCCTTATCGGCATGGCTTTCTACAAAATCCCCTGGAAAGACTACGAACTGGCAATCACGAACAATGTGGCAGGAGTGACAACAGCCATCATCATCTTACTGATTATCGGCGCATTAAGCGGTATCTGGATGATTAGCGGAGTAGTGCCCACTTTGATTTATTACGGAATGCAGATTATCCATCCCAGTTTCTTCCTGACATCCGCCTGTATTATTTGCGTATTGATCTCCGTTATGACCGGAAGTTCATGGACAACGATCGCCACCATCGGTATTGCCCTCATGGGCATCGGAAAGGCACAGGGATTTGAAGAAGGCTGGATTGCGGGAGCTATCATCTCCGGTGCCTATTTCGGCGATAAGGTTTCTCCCTTGTCCGAAACGACCATATTGGCGGCATCCGTCACGGACACGCCCCTCTTCCGTCATATCCGCTATATGATGATTACTACGGTGCCCTCACTGATCATTACACTGATTATATTTACGGTAGCAGGTCTGTCTCATGACGCCAGCAACACCCAGCACATCGCGGAAGTGGCAGCTGCCCTGAACGAAAAGTTCCATATCACCCCGTGGCTGCTGATTATACCGATAGCAACAGGCATATTGATTGCACGGAAAGTGCCTTCCATCATTACCCTGTTTCTGTCCACTCTATTGGCGGGCATTTTCGCTCTGATCTTCCAACCGGATTTGTTGCGGGAAATTTCGGGGGCTGCCGTTTCCAACTTCGACTCCCTGTTTAAAGGACTGATGATGACCATCTACGGCAAGACAAGCCTGCAGACCGACAATGCCGTTTTGACAGATTTAATTGCCACCCGTGGTATGTCGGGAATGATGAATACAATCTGGCTGATTTTATGTGCGATGTGTTTCGGCGGAGCTATGACTGCCAGCGGTATGCTGGGAAGCATCACATCGCTCTTCGTACGCTTCATGAAGAAAACGGTCAGCGTCGTATCGGCTACGGTTTGTTCCGGGCTTTTCCTCAACCTGGCAACTGCCGATCAATATATCAGCATTATCCTGACCGGGAATATGTTTCGCGATATTTATGCTAAAAAAGGTTACGAAAGTTGCCTGCTCAGCCGGACCACCGAGGATTCAGTAACCATTACATCCGTACTGATTCCGTGGAATACCTGCGGGATGACACAAGCCACTATTCTGAGCGTGCCTACGCTGGTGTACCTCCCCTATTGCTTTTTCAACATTATCAGTCCTTTAATGAGTATTGCCGTGGCAGCCATCGGATATAAAATTGTAAAACGCTCGTGAACAATCTGGCATACACTTTGTTTTTGCAATAAACGAACAACGTATTAAACCTAAACAAAAAAAAGTTATGAAAAAGTTTATTGCATTATTAGCATTAGTTTTAGTAAGTGCGAGCACAATGATGTATGCACAGGAAAGTAACGCAGCCATCCACCGCGCAGACAGAAAAGCAGAAAGAGACGCAGAAAGAGCAAAACTTCGCGCAGAAGAACAAGTACAGGACATGGCAGCTTACCAGCAGGCTGTTCAGGCTTTGAAAAACAAACAGTTTGTTCTGGAAGCCAATCAGGTAATCTTCCGTAACGGTATGAGTGCTTTCGTGACTTCCAACACTAACTTCGTCCTGATGAACGGAAACAGAGCCACTGTACAGACAGCTTTCAACACTCCTTATCCCGGCCCTAACGGTATCGGCGGTGTGACTGTAGACGGTAACTCTTCGGACATGAAGATGAACATCGATAAGAAAGGAAATGTAAACTGCTCATTCAGTGTACAGGGTATCGGTATCTCAGCTCAGGTATTTATCAACATGAGCAGCGGTAACAACAATGCTTCGGTATCAATCAGCCCGAACTTCAATAACAACAACCTGACATTGAACGGTAACATCGTCCCACTGGATCAATCCAACATCTTCAAAGGACGCGCCTGGTAATCCGAACAGAAGAATATGATAGCAACTCCGCTACAAATCGCGCAAAATGCGTACATTTGTAGCGGAGTTTTTAATTTATCAATTCTTATGAGGGAATATATCATCGCAGACAACCAGGATATCAGTAAAGCAGGAATGATGTTTCTGCTAAGCCGCCAAAAGGATGTATCTGTTCTTTTAGAAGCCGACAACAAGGCTGAGCTGATTCAGCAACTGCGTCTGTATCCGCAAGCGGTGGTTATTCTGGATTATACTTTATTTGATTTCGCCGGAGCAGACGAACTGATTGTCTTGCAGGAGCGATTCAAAGAAGCCGACTGGATTCTGTTTTCCGATGAGTTGAGCATTCATTTTCTCCGGCAGGTATTGTTCAGCAGTATGGCTTTCGGAGTAGTCATGAAGGACAATTCGAAAGAAGAGATCATGACCGCCCTGCAATGCACTTCACGCAAACAGCGGTATATCTGCAATCATGTCAGCAATCTGCTGCTTTCGGGATCGGTCCCTTCTGCCCCATCCCCTGCCACCACAGAAGATCATCTGCTGACACAAACAGAGAAAAACATCCTCAAAGAGATCGCGTTGGGAAAGACAACCAAAGAAATAGCCGCAGAAAAGAATCTCAGTTTCCATACGATAAACAGCCACCGAAAGAATATCTTCCGGAAGCTGGGAGTCAACAATGTACACGAGGCTACCAAGTATGCGATGCGTGCAGGGATTGTCGACTTGGCGGAATATTATATTTGAGACAGCCGGCTAAAGATCGATCCCGGCGGAAAGCTGCTAACGGACAATCTCACCACTTCCCACACAAACTCCCGCTTCCTGATCATAAACGACCCCGAACTGACCGGGCGCAATGCCCTGCAACTTCTCGGAAGACAAGATACGGAACCGATTGCCCTCTTCCTGAATCAGCCTTCCCCTTGTAAATTCGGGAGTGTGACGAATCTTGAACGTAATATCAACCTCCTTTCCCGCATCTTTCCACGGATTATCCGTAATAAAGTGGAAATCATTGATCCGGAATTCATGCCCAAACTGCGTCTCTACTCCATATCCATGAGAGACATAGATGATATTTTCCTGCACATCCTTCTTTATCACAAACCAGGGACCGCCACTCAGTCCAAGACCTTTCCGCTGCCCGATCGTATGAAACCAGTAGCCGCGATGTGTGCCCACTCTCTTTCCGGTCTCCAGTTCTATAATCGCCCCTTCCTGTTCTCCCAAAAAGCGACGCACGAAATCATTATAGTTAATCTTCCCCAAAAAGCAAATCCCCTGACTATCCTTTCTCCGGGCACTGGGCAGTCCTGTATTGCGTGCAATCTCGCGTACTTCCTGCTTCATCAGCCCGCCAACAGGAAACATCAGTTTGGATACTTGCAGATAGTCTATCTGTGCAAGGAAATCTGTCTGGTCTTTAACAGGGTCTTTAGCTGTCCCCAGCCAGGTCTTACCGTCCCGCTGGACGGTAGTGGCATAATGCCCTGTCGCTGTAAAATCGAAATCCTTTCCGACACGCTGCTCAAAACAACCGAACTTGATGAGTTTGTTGCACATCACGTCCGGGTTCGGCGTCAGTCCTTTTCTGATTTTATCAATCGCATAAGCAGCCACGTTCTCCCAGTACTCTTTATGCAAATCAACCACTTCCAACGACAAGCCATACTTACGGGCAATGGCGGCAGACATTTCAATATCTTCTTCAGCCGAGCAATCCATATACTCCGCTCCATCCATACCTATCTTGATATAGAAAAGAGTCGGACGGTATCCTTGCTCACAAAGAAGGTGAACGACGACAGAGCTATCGACACCTCCGGATAATAATGCAGCTATATTCATCATAATTATTCATTTAACACCAAAGAAGTGCTAATATGCCAATGTATTATGATCATAATCATCGACAAATTAGCACACAGGCAAATCTGTTTCATCAAATCTTTGTCAAAGTCAGGTTGTGGTCCATCCAAAAATCATTAACTCTATATCACTCTCTTCGGATTCTAATTATTCTCTTTATTCTCTCTCTATTATATTAATACCTGTCATTCATTTCCGATGTTGCAAAGATAAGGCGGGATTTGCTAACAGCCTATCACATATTGAAGGCATTTTTATACCATAAATGTGGTAGATAAGCAAAGTATTTCCTACATTTGCACACTGAAAAGCTTTTTATGATGACGAATTTACGTAAAATACTACTCATACCTGCTCTGATCGTCGTATCTGTCAGCAGTTTCTTTTCTTGTGGTGTAGACCGCTGGCCGGAATATGCCCACCTGACCGAACTGGATAGCTGGATGTATGACATTATGCAAGAGAACTATCTGTGGTATCAGAATATGCCTTCCTACAATGACGTTAATCTATTTCTGGACCCCGCTTCCTTTCTATCCAAAGCGAAATGGGACCAAGACAGCTATTCTTTTGTAGACTCTGTGATGGAAGCTCCATTGCCAACCTATGGATTCGACTATTCACTTGTAAAAAGCCAAGATAACGATACGGCATACAATGCCCTGATTACCTATGTTATCCCCGAATCGCCCGCAGCAAAGGCCGGTCTTCAACGTGGCGACTGGATTATGAAAGTAGATACTTCCTACATCAGTAAGAAGTATGAAACACAACTGCTGCAAGGCACGATAGCGAGAGAGCTTTCTATGGGGATATGGAAGGAAGTTGAAGTAGAGCCCGAAGAAGGAGAAGAAGTTCCGGAAGAGCCGGTAATGGTATACAAAGTAGTACCGAACGGCATTACGCTGGATTTGGGAGCAGTCCAGTCTATCGAAGACCAGCCAGTACATAAATACGAAATTCTGACCTTAAATGATGGTACCAAAGTAGGCTATCTGATGTACAACAGTTTCACTGCCGGCACTAGCGCCGATCCGGAAAAGTACAACGACAAACTACGCGAAGTCTCTACCAAATTTAAAGAAGCCAATGTAAAGGCCACCATACTCGACCTTCGCTACAATGCGGGAGGATCTCTGGATTGTGTTCAGTTATTAGCTACCATCCTCGTTCCGAATGCAAGAATGGGTACCCCTATGGCTTACCTGGAGTACAATGACAAAAACATAGACAAGAGCACTACCATCGATTTTGATCAGGAAGTATTGAAAACCGGTACCAACCTGAACCAGAACGTATTGATAGTGATTACCAGCGGCACAACAGCCGGAGCAGCGGAAATGCTGCTGACCAGTCTATACAAAAAGGACCAGTACCCTAACATCATTGTGATGGGCAGCGCAAGTAAAGGACAAACTGTAGCCACCGAACAGTTCATCAATGAGACTTACCGTTGGTCTGTCAATCCTGTGGTATGTACCGTCTACAATTCAGATCACGTCGCAGGCGAAGAACCATTCATTCTTACTCCGAGCGATCAATTCAAGATAAGTGAAACGTCCATTGACGGAACGACCAACTACAGCCAGTTTCTTCCTTTCGGTGATCCCCAAGAGAGAATGCTAAGCATAGCCATTCAGACGCTGGAAGGAACTTATCCGCCGAAAGACGAAGATAAAGAAGAAGAAACTCCAAGCACGAAGAGCTTCAAGATAGAAAAGAATGTCAGTAGTCCTGCCAGCAGACGGTTTGCCGGAGGATTACGGATTAAATAAGCGGTAATGAGAAAGATACTCCTCTTAGTCTGCATGATGACAGTCATATTCGGTTGCTCGGATGATGAAGAAAAGGCATGGACAGAAATTGAAATCCCGACTCCTGCAATGAGCAGAATGCTGTTAACTGAATTCTGCAAGTCTGACGGAATAGGAGTATCTGACGTTACGAAAAGAGAAGAGTTCTCTTATCAAGAGAATTGGCTGACGGATTATATCTATTCACAGGAGGTTTCTATTGCCGACCTGACGGAAACCATCACTAACCCGATAGCAGTTCGATACGAGAATAACAGAGGCAGTGTCACCCTTACCGACGAAACGGGCATCCAACGCAAATATACTTTAAACGAACAAGGATACGCTACACAGTGTGAATACACTTCGTTCGGTCAGAAGAGAGAATATACCTTTTCCTATACAGACGGTTATCTGACACTGGTAAAGGAAACCCTGCCCAAAGAAGGAAGCAGCGAAGCAGCCACTACACAAACCCTTTCACTGAAATACGAGCAAGGAGACCTGGTCTCTGCAACTTGTCCTTCGCTGACCAACGAATCATTCACCGGGTACGGAGAGCTGCAAACCCATTATGAACCCGGAAAGGATATTAATTATTATCGCCTGCCCTGTCCGGTACTGGCAGATACTTATCCTCTCTCCTTTCATCGTGAAGCGATGTTTGCAGGGATACTGGGCAAACCGACACAGCATCTCACCGTTGCCTCCTATCCTGACCAGACGGATGATACCTACACCGAAAGAACCGAATATTCATATAGCTTTGACAAGAAAAACAAACCTACCGGCTTACATATCCAGACTAAATATGGTAACGGTAAAAGCATGAATTATATAAACCGTACCATCAATATTTCCATCGAATAACCCCGTTTTTGTCAAGAGCAGAATTACAGATTCTTAACTCACGGTTCCCCTTTTCGTGAACGAAAGGCACATTTGCCGTAACAAAGCATCGGTTTTCACTTAACAAAGCATCTGTTTTCACCTGACAAAGCATCTAATCTTGCTTGACAAAGCATCTAATTTTCATCAGAAAGCAGGCAAAAGTCAACCCAAAGCCGAGGTAAAGTCATTTTTCCCCCCGACTAAACACAAAAAAAGGAGAAAGTTCCCACTTCCTCCTTCTATCGTAGTTTAATTTCAATCTACTATATGATTATGCATCCAAAGATACGACATCCGGATGCTAAAGTCAAGCTTTTCCCGTTTTATTTCTTGAAGAACTTATCAAAGAACAAAATCTGGTAATCGATAGAGTTATTCCAATACTCTCCGGTATGCCCTCCGGGACGAGTGATAAAGTCATGGTCGATTTTCTTTTCTAACAAGCGGTTGTGCAAATCCTTATTCACCTGAATGAAAAAGTCTGCTTCGCCACAATCAAAGATAATCGCCAGATCTCCATTCTGTATTTTATCAATCTGGTTGATAACAGTATGTGTATCCCATATTTCCTTGTTAGATTCATAGTCTCCCAAGCGTTTTGCCATATCCCAGTTCTTCGGGAACGGGCGAATATCCA
>UMCL01003404.1_pt1 | contig 11878 bp, 10 predicted proteins | sample 1964221 | NCBI WGS metagenome assembly UMCL01 (sample SAMEA4835967, study PRJEB28245) | human gut metagenome | biome: gut microbiome; material: fecal sample | place: Denmark | collected 2008
CCCCCTCCGTACAGCCACTGATTTAAATGAAGCACCTTATTTTCTGCCTGTTGAATAAGCATTTCTTTTTTCATCAAAATACTGTCACGACGATACTTCATAGCAATTTCCTGTGTACGCATTTTTATACGCTCGCTTCGTATAGAATCATCTATCCGGCTATTTTCCACCAAATAATAGTAAGCACGACGATAATCTTTACTTTCCTCAAAATAATGTTGCAAATAACGGTTACGGATATGTACCATGTTAGGCTCTACAAAATCCGGAACCACAGCCTCATCCAGACGTTTCTTTGCAAGCGACAGATTTCCTTCTTTCAGAGCCAGCTCAATAAGTTGCGTATCAATATAATAAAGAGCACTATTATTATCTTCTTTTTGAAAGAAATCACGACATCTTGACAAATAATAAGAGGCGGAATCGGTATGATTCATCAGCAAAAATACTTCGCCCAAGTTTATCATTGTCAAGTTACGCTCATACTCCATTTCAGGATGCGCCAAGGCATGTGCCAACGAACGACGAAAATATTTTAACGCTGTTTTATAATCCTGACGATAATAATAAGAATTACCTCTGTTATTCAGATAGATACCTTTTTCATAAGGTTTCATTTCATCATAGTACTCTCCAGCACGATCGAAATAAAAATCACACCGTTCAAAATCGTGCAACTGCATATAAACTTGTCCCAGTCCATAATATACAGGGAAGCACTGACTTTTAGGCAAGCCCAATGAATCAGCCAATCTCAGCGAACGATGATACCACAAAGCTCCTTTATCACATGCTCCCTCACGAAGAAAAGCATCGGCCAGATTCAACATAACATTGAATCGCTTTAACTTATTACCCGTATGCATATAAAGTTCATATGCTTGAAGAAATTTAACTCGTGCAGAGTCAAACTTTGCCTGCCGCGCCAGTATATTTCCCTCCATGTTACAGACAGAAGCATATAAATCGCTTTTATCTTCTTTAGAAGGAGAAGTACAAAACGAGCTAGCCTGCCGAAGCATACGAGATGCATCACCGATACGTGACATTAACATATAAGCTTTCGACTTAAACACAATGCCACGGTAATAAGACATGCTGTCTTTCAGATAAGGCAGCAGACTATCCATTTTGTACATAGCTGTCCCCGGATCATTTTCCAGCAACAATTCCATCTGCTTTATCTTCCATTCATCGGTGACAACATGAGAATCTTTTCTTTCGCCGGAAATACAACCTGTACACAATATTAGACAAACATATAATAATATAAGGTGTAATCTACACATCTTATTTCCTTTCATCCCGATTAACAAGACAAATGTATGTAAAAACAATCAACATACAAAAATAAGTTTAAAAATTATACACAACCATCCTATAAAATCATTACTTTTGAATAGTGGATTTTAACTACACTATTTCAATCAATGAACAACAAGAATAAACTAACAATAAAAAATAGAATATATGAAAAATCTGTCGAACGATAAAATCAGTATTCAAATTGCCGATCACGGTGCAGAACTGGTAAGTATTTATGCAAACGGAACCGAATATTTATGGCAAGCCGATCCTCAATTTTGGGGACGTCATTCTCCTGTATTGTTCCCGATAGTAGGACGAGTATGGAATAATACCTACCGCCATAAAGGACAAACATATTCGTTAGGACAACACGGATTTGCCCGCGACATGGACTTCCAGCTTACATACGAGGAAGAAAATGCAGCAATCTATACCTTAGAAAGCAACGAAGAGACAATGAAAGTATATCCATTTCCTTTCGTGCTCGAAATAGGATACCGCCTGAAAGGCAACCGTATTGAAGTAATGTGGAGTGTACAAAATACTGGCGACAAAGATCTTCATTTTCAGATAGGTGCTCATCCGGCATTTTACTACCGTGACCTGAATCCTGAAACAAATGAAAGAGGATTCCTCGATTTTGGGAAAAAAATCAAAACATTAGAGTATATTTCTCCTGCAGAAAAAGGATGTGTACTACCTCAGCGTCATACCTTGACCTTGCATGAAGGCCTGATGGAATTAAGACGAGATACATTTGCATGCGATACGTACATGTTCGACAATAGCCAGCTGAAAAAAATAACTCTTCTGGATAAAAAGCAACAACCATACATCAGTCTGGAATTCAATAGTCCGCTGGTTGCAGTATGGTCACCAAGCGCAACTTATCCCAATGTTCCTTTTGTGTGTATCGAACCCTGGTACGGACGTTGTGACACAGTAGGTTATGAAGGAGAATTCAAAGACAGAGAATGGATGCAGCATCTTGCTCCCGGAAAAAGCTTTGAAGCAAGTTACTCTATCATTCTGGAAGATATCGAATAACACCTATCTATCCGGAATCTATGATAATTTTCCAGTACGATAAAACATTTGAGGGACTTCTTACAGCTGTATTTGAGGCATACAGACTTAAGAAATTCCCCGATTCTATCATAAAAGAGGGAGACACTCTCCCTCTTTTTTATGATGAAACATATACTGTTATAACTGATGATGAAAAAGCGGAACGAGTCTGGAAATCATTGGGAAAAAAGTTATCAAAAGGAGCACTCTCCATGCTAACTTACAGCTGGCTGTCGGAAGCTTCCGACATAGCTATCGTGCTATTCCGCTATATACGGAAAATAACTGACGCTTCACGCTCAATAGAAACTAATTTTGCAGATCCTGATATTCTTACCGTTTCAAAATTAGGGAAAAAAGTAGCCGATGAACGTTACCGCATTTTACAGTTCATGCGTTTCCAGAAAACTACCGAAGGCATATATTACGGAGCCATGGAACCGCTATATGATGTGTTTCCTCTTACTATCCGGCATTTTCGTGATCGTTTTGCCGATCAGAAATGGCTTATTTATGATGTAAAAAGACATTACGGTTACTATTATGATGGAAAAGAAGTAAATGAAATCACATTTGCAGATCCTAAACAGACGCATCTGCTGACAGGAAAACTGGACGAAAGTCTGCTGGATAAAAACGAAAAGCTTTTCCAAACATTATGGAAAAGCTATTTTAAATCTATCTGTATCAAAGAAAGATTGAATCCTGTCAAGCATAAAAAAGACATGCCGGTACGATACTGGAAATATCTGACAGAAAAGAATTAGCCTCAACAGACAGCAAACAAGTCGTCGGGATAGCCAATATCAACAAGAAATAAGGCATGTCCCGGAACCGATGTACCTGCACTGCAGCGATTTTTTTCTTCTATTACCTTACGGAATCCCTCTACAGTAAGTTTTCCTCGTCCCACTTCCACCAGTGTACCAACTACGGCACGAACCATATTACGCAAGAAACGGTCGGCTTGAATAGTGAATACCCATTCATCTTCCCCTATCTGTTCCCAACGTGCATGCATGATACGGCAATTGTTTGTCTTTACATCTGTATGCAATTTACTGAAGCTGGTAAAATCTGTATACTCAAACAAAACCTTTGCTGCCTCATTCATCTTATCAAAATCCAATGACTGAAAAACTCTCCAGGCATAATTCCGGTTGAAGGGATCTTTACGGGTTGTGATATAATATTTATAAGTGCGATAAGTTGCATCAAAACGGGCATGAGCATCTTGTCTTACTCTGCGAACCTGATATACAGATATATCTGGAGGTAGTAAACGATTCAGTTTGTCTGTCACGACATCACAATCCAGCATCCGCTCGATATCAAAATGAGCTACCATCAGGCGGGCATGTACTCCAGCATCAGTTCTTCCGGCACCAGTCACTTCTATTGCATCATCACGCAAAAAAGTGATAAGTGCACGAGTCAATGTTTCCTGCACACTATTGCCATTTGGCTGAATCTGCCAGCCATGATAATTGGCACCATCGTAAGCTAAATAAATAAAATATCTGAACATTTCTGATTATCTTGTCGTTATGTGAAAACATCCCTGCTTCAATTCATACTTTACGTAGCAGCGTTCTGCTTTGCGCAAATCACGCAAAACTTCCGACAGAACCAGTTTCAGTGTATCGGCGCTCACATCTTGCATCGGACGTCCGTCTGGATCCTCCACCTTAGTAAAACGTTTCCAGCTTACATCGAAAGTAGTGCCATAAAAATGACAAGAGTTCAACGACGCATTTCCATTGGTACGACGCAGTTTTTTCACATCATCCTTAGTACGTAAAACAGAAGTTACGATTATTTTATTAGGGTTCAGTCCTTTACTTTCCAGAGAATCCAGAAAATTTATACCAAGGGTATCCAGTAAAGCTGCTGCACGAGGAACAAGAAACGGTATGGAGTGAGTCAGGGAATCTACATCATAGCGTTCGCACGATACGATCTCTTTTAAGTCACCATCCAAGTCGACTGCTGCTTCACGCGAGGATATAGGACGTATCCCTATACGGCGTGCAGAAGCCAGCTGTACATCATTTAAATCACCAAAACTTCTTTTGTAACTCACCACCCCACGAATATTGCGTGGATTATTCAGTTTGATAGACTTGTCTTCATGACCACAGCTACCCAATATACCAGCTGCAACCAAAGCTATCATACATGTTATTCCTGTTAGTCTTTTCATGTTTCCAGTCAATCTTTTTCCCAAAATTCATAGAAAATACAAGGGCACAAAGATAAAAAAGAAAGCTGTCTTTTAAAAATTCATGAAGAGAAACTTCCTTAGTTCACCTCACATTGCGGTAATCGTACAACAAACAGACAGAAAACAGCTGTCAGAAAGCAGAAATTAATTTACCGTATATCGTGTACAGATAAAAAGGAATGATTAAATTTGCAGAAAAATAAACAAACGAGCATATCAAAATAATCTGAATGATCGAAAAACATATTGTATTAGAAGATATTGATCCGGTTATTTTTTACGGTGTAAACAATGCCAATATGCAAATGATTAAGGCATTGTTCCCCAAGTTACGCATTGTGGCACGCGGAGATGTCATAAAGGTAATGGGGGATGAAGAAGAAATGTGTGCATTCGAAGAAGCAATACTCGCTTTGGAAAAACATTGCGCACGTTATAATTCGCTGAACGAAGAAGCGATATTGGACATCATAAAAGGGAACAAACCGCAAATCGAAAAGACTGGCGATGTAATTGTATATAGCGTCACCGGAAAACCCATTACCCCCCGAAGTACCAACCAGCTGAAACTGGTAAAAGAATTCGATAAGAATGACATGATCTTTGCTATCGGTCCAGCCGGATCGGGTAAAACGTATACTGCTATCGCATTGGCAGTACGTGCTCTTAAGAATAAAGAAATCAAAAAAATCATATTAAGCCGTCCGGCAGTAGAAGCAGGCGAAAAGTTAGGTTTCTTGCCTGGAGATATGAAAGACAAGATAGACCCTTATCTGCAACCATTGTACGATGCTCTTCAGGATATGATACCTGCTGCCAAACTGAAGGAATACATGGAGCTGAACATCATACAGATTGCTCCTCTTGCTTTCATGCGTGGACGAACATTAAATGATGCAATTGTCATCCTTGACGAAGCACAAAACACTACCACACAACAAATCAAGATGTTTCTTACCCGAATGGGTATGAATACCAAAATGATCGTTACAGGGGATATGACACAGATAGACCTTCCCTCATCACAAACATCGGGACTGGTACAGGCTATCAAGATTCTTAAAGGTGTAAAAGGTATCAGCTTCATAGAACTGAACAAGAAAGACATTGTACGCCATAAGCTGGTAACCCGTATTGTAGAGGCTTACGAAAAATTTGAAGAGAAAACGAAAAGCCTGAAAAATACAGACAAACCTTCTCTCCAATAACTGGATTTGTAAGTAAGAAAATATATTCATTACTAAATATAGAAAGAAAATGAGTAAAGCTTTAACTAAAACAGACTATCACTTTCCGGGACAGAAAAGTGTATATCACGGCAAAGTGCGCGATGTTTACAACATCAATGATGAAAAGTTAGTAATGGTTGCTACCGACCGTATTTCTGCATTCGATGTAGTATTGCCTGAAGGTATTCCTTACAAAGGACAAATGCTGAATCAGATTGCAGCCAAATTCCTCGATGCAACGACAGATATTTGCCCCAACTGGAAATTAGCGACTCCCGACCCTATGGTAACCGTAGGTGTTATGTGTGAAGGATTCCCTGTAGAAATGATTGTACGCGGCTATTTGTGCGGAAGTGCATGGCGTGCTTACAAGAGTGGAGTTCGTGAAATTTGTGGCGTACGTTTGCCGGAAGGTATGCGTGAAAATGAAAAATTCCCTCACCCGATCATTACCCCGACAACTAAAGCTGAAATGGGTATGCACGATGAAGATATTTCCAAGGAAGAAATTCTGGCTAAGGGACTTGCTACACCTGAAGAATATGAAACTCTGGAACGTTATACACTGGCTCTGTTCGAACGTGGTACACAGATGGCAGCAGAACGTGGCTTGATCCTTGTAGATACTAAATATGAATTCGGAAAGCACAATGGAGAAATCTATCTGATGGACGAAATTCATACTCCTGACTCAAGCCGCTATTTCTATTCAGAAGGATACCAGGAACGTTTTGAAAACGGTGAACCTCAGAAGCAGTTATCAAAAGAATTTGTTCGCGAATGGTTGATGGCAAACGGATTCCAGGGTAAAGAAGGACAGAAAGTTCCTGAAATGACTCCGGCAATCGTATCTTCTATCAGCGACCGCTATATTGAATTGTATGAGCACATCACAGGTGAAACATTCGTTAAAGCTGATACAGATCAATTGGCAGAACGCATCGAAAAGAACGTTACTGAATACTTAGGATAATATTTTAAAACGGAGAATGAAGAACAATCAATGAAGATTCTTTCTATACAACGGAATCTTTATTAGAAACAAGTTCTTCATTCTTCTTTTTCCATTCTTCAATCCTTTATTTTATTAAACTTATGCCTCATTATCCACAAGAAGAAATCAAACCTTACAACGAAAGCGAAAGTAAAGCCGTACAAGTAGAAAAAATGTTCGACAACATTGCTCCTGCTTACGACAACCTGAACCATGTACTCTCATGGGGAATAGATAAAAGCTGGAGGCGCAAGGCTATTAACTGTCTGAAACCCTATCATCCTCAACGTATCATGGATGTAGCTACCGGCACAGGAGATTTCGCCATACAAGCCTTTACGATGCTTCATCCGCAGGAATTGATAGGTACAGACATTTCGGAAGGCATGATGAACATAGGACGGGAAAAAGTTAAGCAAGCCGGATTCTCCGAACACATATCCTTTGCCAAGGAAGATTGTACTAATCTTTCTTTTACCGACAATTGCTTTGATGCCATAACAGTAGCTTTTGGAGTACGTAACTTCGAGAATCTGGATAAAGGATTACAGGAAATGCATCGTGTACTAGTACCAGGAGGACATCTCGTTATTTTAGAATTATCAGAACCTGAATGGTTTCCGATGAAACAACTATATGCCCTCTATTCTAAAATTGTAATACCCACATTGGGAAAACTTTTCTCTAAAGACCGCAGTGCCTATACATATTTACCCCAGTCCATCAAAGCCTTTCCACAAGGAGAAATCATGCAAGGTATCATCCGCAAGGCTGGTTTTAGTCAAGTACACTTCCAAAGACTGACCTTAGGCATCTGCACACTTTATTTTGCGACTAAATAATTAAGAACTTAAATATCTTTTTTATGAAAAAATTCGGTTTGATAGGCTATCCGCTCGGACATTCTTTCTCCAGGAATTTCTTCAATGAAAAATTTCAGTCGGAGAATATTGATGCGGAGTACGTAAACTTCGAAATCCCCACTATAGAAGATTTTCCACAAGTTATTGTATCCAACCCCACACTAGAAGGGTTAAACGTTACAATTCCTTATAAAGAGAAGGTCATTCCCTACTTAAACGAATTAGCCCCAGACGCAGCAGCTATAGGAGCTGTAAACGTTATCAAATTCGAACGCAATAAAGGAAAACTTAAACTGATAGGACACAATTCGGATGTTATCGGTTTTACCCGATCTATCGAACCACTTTTAGAATCTTTTCATACTAAGGCTCTTATCTTAGGAACAGGAGGAGCATCAAAAGCCATCAATTATGGCCTCAAGACACTTGGCATAGAAACACTTTTTGTTTCACGAAGTGCACACAATGAGCATACCATTACGTATTCAGAACTGACACCGGAAATAATGGACGAATACAAAATAATTGTAAACTGTACACCCGTAGGAATGTATCCGCAAGCAGACAAATGTCCGGAAATACCTTACGAATATCTTACTTCACGTCACTTGCTTTACGATTTGCTGTATAATCCTAATACAACACTATTTATGAGAAAAGGAAGTGAACATGGAGCTGTAGTAAAGAACGGACTCGAAATGTTACTCTTGCAAGCTTTCGGTGCATGGGATATCTGGAACAAATAAGGCATATAACTTGTTATTAAAGTAAATCAATCAGTAAGTTATATATGAAAAAACGAATTGCCATTGGCACAGGAATCTTTTTATTGGTTCTAGTGGGTTTACTTGCCGGAGGAAGCATATACATGATAAACTTTTCACTCCGCCCTGAAAACAGAGGAAAAGATATGGAAGGCTCTTTCACTTTTATGCGAGAAAAATATCCGCAAATTATCCCATGGGTAGACAGCCTTCAGAATCATCATGCACTACGCGATACTTTTATCATCTCTCCCGATGGTATACGGATGCATGCCTTCTATGCCAGAGCCATGAAGCCCACCTCGCATACGGCAATTATCGTACATGGATATACAGACAATGCTATCCGCATGTTTCACATCGGTTATCTGTATAACCATTCATTAAACTATAACATTTTACTCCCTGATTTACGCTATACAGGGTTATCTGAAGGTGACGCTATTCAAATGGGATGGTTAGACCGAAAAGATGTCATGCAGTGGATTGACATTGCTCCTGCATTGTTTGGTGATTCCCTACAAGCAGTAGTACACGGTATATCAATGGGAGCTGCCACTACCATGATGCTCTCAGGAGAAAAGCTTCCAGCATATATACGTTGCTTCGTTGAGGATTGTGGATATACCAGTGTATGGGATCAGTTCCAAAAAGAATTAAAAGAACAATTCGGACTTCCCGCATTCCCTTTACTATATACTGCCAGCTGGCTATGTGAATGGCAAAATGGATGGAACTTCAAAGAAGCATCTGCTGTGAAACAAGTTGCCAAATGCCAAAAACCAATGTTCTTTATCCACGGTGATAAAGATAATTTCGTACCCACTTATATGGTACATAAAGTTTACGAAGCAAAGCCTCAGCCCAAGGAACTTTGGATTGTTCCGGGAGCTGACCATGCAACCTCTTATTTCTATTATCCTGAAAAATATACCTCACGTGTAGAACATTTCATCAAAAAGTATATTCCTTAAGAAGATTTTTATTCCTCCTCGAGCAAAAACAAAGAAATGCCCTTGGAGGAATTTTTATATCTATCAAAATAATCAGTTACTTTCTTTCATTCTGCCGACTAATGTTCCCCAACTATTTCGAAGGCTCTCATTGTCAACTTTATGGTTGTATGCTTGTAACGCACCTTTGGGAACGACAACCTGTTCAACTTGTTCCGGTAAAGAATAGATTTCTAAAGAAGGAGGTTCCGGTGCATTCACGGTAAGCACCTTCACAGAACTATTACCTAAAGCATTAAAAGCTAAATGCTTCAGATTTCGACCAAGAGTAAGAGCTTCAAGGTGAACATTGGCAGAGAAAAGAGTTTGCCCTACAGATTCAACACTCTCCGGAAGTTCCACAACAGATAAATCCGGACAATATTGGAAAATACCATGATGCATAATACCTGTCACTCCCTGCTTTAAGATACCGATACTTTTTACCTGACGCAGATTACGACACAAATAGAAAGCTCTTTCTTCTATCAGTTCAATACTATTCGGTAAAATCACCTCACGTAATCCTGATTCACGAAAAGCTTCAATCCCAATTTTCTTCAAAGATTCAGGAAGAGCTATCGAACGTAAATTGTCTGTATGCAATAACGACTGACTGCTTATTTCCTCCAATGAAGCAGGTAAAACAATCGTTTCTGCAGCAACATTCGAAAGTGCCCGCATCGGTATAGTTTTTATTTGGGTATGTCCTAAATCGAGCTGAATCAGATTCCAGCAACCATAAAAACAATATTCACCTATCTTTTTCAGACTTTCAGGAAAGACTATTTCCTTCACCGGATTGTTTGAAAAGGCATCAGCCTGAATTTCCTCCAATCCTTCATTTAAAATGATTTTATTGAAAGAACAAGAAGCAAAAGCAGAAGAAGCAATTACCTTTACATCGGTTGGAAGACGATATTCCTCCCCTTCTTTCATTAAAACTTCTGTCAGTACTCCGTCTTTGATTACATAGTCAACCACTTTAATTGTGAAGCTGGCTTGCTTACCATCTATAACAATTGTTACAGGAAGTTCTTCTGATACATTTTCTGTCGAAAACCCTAAAATATTATCAGCCGAAACAGACAGCCTTTCCCGCTTACCATTATCGTATATACCTTCCACAACAAGTCCTTCCAGGTTTAAACCAGTATCAGCATGAAGTAAATAAGTCGTTTGCACAGGAAGAGACACAATCTCTATACGTGTAAGAGTACCTTCCGGAGTTGAAGAAGAATTATCTTTTCCATGCTCGTCCGAGCTTCCATCCGACGGAGATATTGTCTGCTTCCGCTCTTCAACTATCGGGTCTTTCTTACAAGCAACGACAAATAATACCGAACTTACAAGAAGTAAGGAATAACAAAGAAATCGCTTCATAAAATCTTCACTAAATAAAAAATGATAAAACAATAATATATAATAACCATTTCGGCGAACTTTTGTTCAACAGCTTTTCCTTTTTTATTCAAAAATACCTCCATCCTAGTAATCATGCTTTCCATTATAAAGCAAACTAACAGTTTTTTCAATAAGCCTTTCGGTTTTCCGCATAATTTTATGTATGTTTGTAACAGAAACCAAATACAACATTTACATTTATGAAAAAGACATGGATTATCATTATTGCCGTAATAGCTGTTATTGCTGTTTACGGAATTTCTTCGTATAACTCAATGGTATCACAGGAAGAAGCTGTAGGAACAGCATGGAGTAATGTAGAAAACCAATACCAGCGCCGTGCTGACTTGATACCTAATCTGGTCAATACCGTCAAAGGATATGCAGCACACGAAAAGGAAACGTTCGACGCTGTGGTGTCTGCTCGTGCCAAAGCAACCCAGACAACGGTAAGCATCGACGATCTGACTCCAGAAAAGATGGAAGCATATCAGCGTGCACAAGGTGAAGTAGGCAGTGCTTTGAGCCGTCTGCTTGCCGTGACAGAAAATTATCCGGACTTGAAGGCCAACGAAAACTTCCAGACACTTCAGGCACAGTTGGAAGGTACTGAAAATCGCATCAGTGTGGAACGTCGTAACTTCAACAATGTAGCACGCGAATACAATACAGCGATCCGTCGCTTTCCGAAAAATATCTTTGCCGGTATGTTCGGATTCGAAAAGCGTCCTTATTTCGAAGCTCAGGAAGGAACCGAACAAGCTCCAGAAGTTAAATTCTAACAAGAATGAGAAGAATCATATCGCTTGCACTGCTGCTTTGCAGCATCTTCACCACACTGTGGGCACAGTCGCATGCCTATAAGGTAGAAGAAATACCGATGGTTCACCTGCAGAACCGCACCCGCTATGTCAGTAATCCCGATGGAATATTGAATGCCGGTGCTGTAGCAGCGATGGACACAACACTTTTTGCTTTGGAGCAACGGACTGGTGTTCAAACGCTAGTCGTAGCCGTAAAGCAAATAGACGG
>UMCL01045323.1_pt1 | contig 11762 bp, 9 predicted proteins | sample 1964221 | NCBI WGS metagenome assembly UMCL01 (sample SAMEA4835967, study PRJEB28245) | human gut metagenome | biome: gut microbiome; material: fecal sample | place: Denmark | collected 2008
GGGAGAAAGGCACAAATGACGATGCCGGTTTCGCTGTAGAAGATCATGAAGAGCACAAGATAGACCCACCAGCCGTAGGTTTGTGCAATGTACATGATGAAGTGATCCGCATTGCGGAACAGTTCCAAAGTAAGTGTCAGAAAGTCCATTTTCTTTTTCTGTAGTCAATGGATCGAAATTGTAGCGGAATTGTTGAAAAGGACACTGAAAAAACAAGTCGGAAATTAGAAGTCTCTCTGTTTTGCTTTGGAAAAGAAATGGTTAACCTTCACCTCGATCCTGTAGGAAAGAAGAAAGTTTTCGACCATCTCATAGAAATCGGCAAGATGTCCTCCACAGGTCATATCGGTACGCATCTTGACTGCTGCACCTGTGCACCTGAGAAACCTGAGTATGAGATTTCAGCGGTAGTTTTAGCCTGCAAGGACGGCATGCCAGATGTCGAGACGTTGGCAGAACTCGGCACCCTCGAAGGTAAAGCACTTGTCCTGCACACGGTAACTCACGAGACAAACGGCTATGGATCTCCGGAATACTTCAAGAAAGAAACTTTCGTTTCTAAAGACACCTTAGAAAAAATCTTTGAACTCAAGCCGCTTTTCGTCATCATTGATTCCCACGGTTTAGGTCAAAGCGGTCCGACTCACGTCTCAATAGATAAGAACTGCGAAGCGCATCACTGCCATGTGATCGAAAATGCCGACCTTTCTTCTTAGAAAGACGAAAAAGAAATCAAAGTCCGAATCAATGTCGATATTGACAATCCGTCCACAGGAAAGCCCTGCACGGTTGTTCGCTTGGACTAAGTTGGCAAACGAAAAACGCCGATGTGTCAGAAGGTACATCGGCGTTTTATTCATGAAGGTCAAGATCAGTTTTTCGGATCCGGATGCTGTCTCCACTTCTTAACGATATAACCGATCACAAAGGGAGCCAAACCTAGGACAATACCGCCGACAAGGATGAGAGAAAGATTGTCCTTGATAAACGGAATGTTTCCGAAAAGATGTCCGGCTGAGAGAATGATGCCGGCCCAAAGGACAGCGCCTACGGTTCCGCTGGCCTCAAAGTTCAAACGGTTCATTTTTGCAGCGCCGGCAACCAGCGGGGCAAAAGAGCGAATGATCGGAACGAAACGAGCAAGAACGACCGTGAGCTTTCCGTGTTTGGCAAAGAAGGCTTGAGTCTTGGTCATCTGCTGCTGATCAATCCACTTAATAGAGCCGTCATAGATCTTGTTGCCGAGGTAGTACCCGATGGCGTACGCAACGGTGTTCCCGAAGCAGGCGCCAAGAGCGATAGCGAAGAACGCACCGAATGGGTCGAGGATGCCCGCGGCGCTGGCGGCGCCGGAGACAAAGATAAGTGAGTCGCCGGGCAGAAGGGCGCAAATGACAATTCCGGTTTCTAAAAAATAGACCGTAAAGAGAAATAAATACACATAGATGCCGTATTCCGCAGACATGTGCGCGATAAATTGATCGCTGTTGCGGAACATTTCTAAGAATGCAGTAAAAAAGTCCATCATTTTCCTCGACTGTTGGCCTTGATTTTAGAAAAGGCAATAGGAAGCATAGAACCAAAACGCCCAAAGTAGTCTGAGGGTTCGACGGGTGGAGCTCTTGCAGTCCGGTCTCGACTGCTATAAGGTTAGATGACATGCGCTCATCGTGAGAAGACGAACGGAAAGACGAATCACATGGAAGACACAACATTGGAAACAAGGCGTCCTGAAAGAAAAATTCAGGAGCTCTCGGATCAGTTAATTAGCCAAATCGCAGCCGGTGAAGTGGTTGAACGGCCAGCATCGGTTGTAAAGGAGCTGGTCGAAAACGCCATTGATGCCGGAGCCGACTCTGTTGAGATCCGTATCGAAGGCGGCGGCATAAAACGCATCGTCGTCTCGGACAACGGCTGCGGTATTCCTAAAGATCAACTTGCCTTGGCCGTGAAGCGCCACGCAACGAGCAAGGTTTCCAATTTGGATGAACTGGAAAGTGTGAGCTCGCTCGGATTTCGAGGCGAAGCTCTTGCTTCGATCGCAAGCGTCTCTGACATGAAAGTGATTTCCAGAGTTGCCGGTGAAGATGCGTTCAGCATTGCCGACGGAGAGATTTCTGCGGCTTCTGGAAACAAAGGCACACGAATCGAAGTTGTGGATCTCTTCTACAAGACTCCGGCACGACGTAAATTTTTAAAGAGCGAAGGTACGGAAGCAGCTCATTGTCAAACAGTGATTGAACGCATTGCTTTGGCCTATCCGGAGGTCGCTTTTTTATTTGTTGCGAACGGAAAGCCGATCATCAATCTGCCAGCTTCTTCTATTGAAGAGCGTTTAACGCGTCTGATGCCGCGCGACTTTAGAGACGCCCACCGAGCATTGGATGCTAAGGCGCCGGCACTGCGTCTTTACGGATGGGTGTGTCTTCCGACCGCCGCACGCAGCCGCGACGACTGTCAGTATTTCTATGTCAACGGGCGATTCGTTCGGGATAAGGTTTTGTCTCACGGTGTTCGGATGGCTTACCAAGATGTTTTGCACGGGTCCAGCCAGCCTAGTTATTGTCTTTTCCTTCAGATGGATCCGCATAAGGTTGACGTGAACGTACATCCGACCAAGAGCGAAGTGCGCATGAGAGATTCGCAGGCGGTTCATCAGTTCATCTTCCATGCGGTTGAGGAGGCCCTAGCTAGAACGACCATTGTGGATCCATTCAGCGGCGAAATTATGGATACGGCGCTCCCGTCTTCTCCGCGGGACGCATCTGCTCAAGCCCCGGCCGAGGCCCCGGCAGCACCTCCATCGGTGAATCCTCCTCCGTTTAAATACGCTCAGCCTAAGCCATCAAAGGCAAATACAGAAGCTTATTTGGATTTCTCATCTCCGCGTCCGAAGAGTTTTCAGAACTCATTCCCGACGACCATTGCGGCGATGAAAGTGGATCAAGCGACCCTGTCTGCAACGCATGCAGCACCGACACCGGCGCCGGAAGTTCCGAAGGGGCCTCAGCCGCTCGGACGAGCGGTCGGACAAGTCTGCGGAACGTTCATCATTGCCGAAAACTCAGCCGGTATGGTTTTGGTGGATATGCATGCTGCTCATGAACGGATTCTTTACGAACGCCTCAAGAAGAGTTTTGATGAGCGCAAGATGCCGATGCAGGATATGCTCATTCCTTTGGTTTTTACCGTAACGACTGAGCAGATGGCGACCTTTGAAGATGCACGTGAAGAACTCGAGCAGCTCGGACTGGAATTAAGCGCCGTCGGACCGAATCAGCTGAGCTTGCGAAGTGTTCCGCAGTTAATGATCAATCAAATCTCCCAGGCCGGCCCGACTATTGTGCGGGAAGTGCTTGATGACTTCCGTGAGTACGGAAAGAGTACGGCAATGACAGAGAAACGCAACGAGGTCCTCTCTAGAATGGCATGTCATGCGGCTGTTCGTGTGAACCGTATCCTGACAATTGAGGAGATGGACGCGATTCTGCGGCAAATGGAACAGACGGATCGTGCAGACGAATGTAATCACGGACGTCCGACCTGGGTTCAGCTGACCGCTAAAGAGCTAGACAGTTTCTTTATGAGAGGTAAGTGAAGATGTCGAATTCTCAGGCCATTTTATTGTTGGGCCCGACGGCCAGCGGCAAGACTGCATTGGCGCTTCGCTTAGCCGAAGAAATTCCCAGTGAGATCATCTCGATCGATTCTGCCTTGGTCTATCGGCACATGGATATCGGTACGGCTAAGCCGACAAAAGAAGAGCTAGCAGCGGTTCCGCATCATCTCATCGACATCATTGAACCGACGGAAAGTTATTCTGCGGCTGATTTTGCACAGGACTGCGTAAGACTTGTTGAAGAAATCCGAAATCGCGGAAAGGTTCCCCTGATTGTGGGCGGAACCATGCTCTACGCCAAAGCCGTTCGAGAAGGCCTGTCTCCGCTGCCGGCAACGGATCCTGCGGTTCGTGAAAAGATCGGCGAAGAATTAAGCGCAAAAGGCTTACCGGCACTTTATGAAAGATTAAGAGCGGTCGATTCTAAAACCGCAGACCGGTTGGCGCCGGCAGATACCCAGCGCATCACAAGGGCTTTGGAAGTTTTTGAGATGACGGGCAAACCGATCTCGGAATTGACGGCTCAGAAAGGAGAGCCGCTTCTCCGGCTAAGTTCCTATGCATTGCTGCCGCCGGATCGAGCAGTACTTCACGCCAGGATCGCAGAGCGTTTTAAGCTGATGATTAAGAACGGGTTCTTAGAGGAAGTAAAAAGGCTGATGGCAATGCCCGGTATGCATGACTATCTTCCGAGTATGCGTTCCGTCGGCTACCGCCAGGCATGGAATTATCTTTCCGGTCTAACGACGTTTGATGCATTCAAAGAAGCCGGAATCGCCGCAACCCGACAGCTTGCAAAGCGTCAAATAACTTGGATGCGATCTATGCAGGAAACCATACTGCTTAATCCCGATGAAAAGGATCTTTCTTTAGACACGCTTAAAAAAGAAGCCGAACAAATTTTGTCCGGCTTACAAAATTAAGTATTAGAGGCTTAGAACTTCGGGAAGAGCTTGTCTTCCTTGGAGGTTAGACCCTTCAGCAAGGCTAAACCGCCCGTTCCGTGCCTGCCGAGAATAGAGACATTGGCGAGGTGTTTGCCGTTTCCGGAAATGAACACAATCGCATGCATCTTGTTGTTGGTACTGACATAGGTAAAGCGATAGGCATTTTGTCCGGGGATCTGAACCGGATTGCCGAGAACTCTCATTCCCTGCTGCTTGTAGTTGTTAGCCATGATTTGAGCTGCTTCTTTCGGGGCCTTATCCGAGGGAATAACGGTAATGAGAACACCTTCTCCGGCCTTACGGCTGGCAAATAAGGTCGCGAAGGTATTCGGAGGAACCGAACCCGGCTGCATTCTCTGCTGAGCCCAATCGCCGGTCAGCGGTAAAGAGATGTAGGGACAGGTGAAATCAGCCGCAGCTGCAGGAAGGCAGAAAAAGGCTGCACAGGCGGCAACGGCTGAAGTAAAAGCAAGAATTTTTCTTCTTAGCACGATGAACATCCTTGAGGTTGTTTGTAACAAATTATTTCTTATTTTAGTGCTTTTGATATGAAAAAAGCGCCGGATGACCGACGCTTTTAGAACAAACACTCAGAGGTGCTAATTACCTGATGCAACGTTCAAAACATTGCCTTCCAAGTCTTGTCGGGAGCCGCTGTTGAGTTTTGCGCGTTCCTTATCGCGGATCTCTTCTGCACGCTCGCCGACCCAGTAATTGGCGTTCTTGATGCCGAGTTTTTCCGGGTGGAAAACCGGGTCGAGGCCGATAGCGAGCTGCTTTTCGTAGTCGCGTAAGCAGAGGAAGGCCTTCTTGTTCATCAGCAGAATAGCGATGATGTTCAGCCAAGCCATCAGACCGACGCCGATGTCGCCCACGGCCCATGCCAGATCGGCTGTTTTAACGGCGCCGAAGATGCAGGAACCCATGACAAACAGCTTCAAGATGAAGAACAGGAAGGGACGATGCAGTTTTCTATTGATGTAGGAAACGTTGGTTTCTGAAATGTAGTAATAGGAAAGGATCGTTGTGAAAGCAAAGAAGAACAGAGCGATGGCGACGAATGCCTGTCCGAATCCGGGCATTAAGCCTTCAACGGCGGCCTGTGTATAGGCAGGACCGGTTGCGACGTCTTTCAGACCGATGAACATCGGAGCATTGTCCGGACCGACAACATTGTAGCTTCTGGTAATGAGGATCATGAAAGCGGTGGCAGAGCAGACGAGCAGCGTGTCAACGTAGACGGAGAAGGCCTGCACCAGACCCTGTTTTGCCGGATGGCTGACAGAAGCAGCGGAAGAAGCGTGAGGACCGGTACCTTGGCCTGCTTCGTTGGAGTAGATGCCGCGTTTGACCCCCCAGGAGACAGCCAGACCGATGATGGCGCCGAAAGCAGCGTCCACACCGAAGGCGCTCTTGACGATGAGAACGAGGACGTCGTCAAGGAGGTCAACGTGCATGAACACGATAACCAGAGAGAAGATCACATAGGCCTGAGCCATGAAAGGAACCACAAGCGTAGTGAATGCAGCAATTCTCTTTAAGCCGCCGAACACGATGAAAGAGAGCAGGGCGGCGATGAAGCCGGCGGAAATTGCCGGAGCGATGCCGAATGCATTTTCCATCGAGGTAGCGATGGCATTAGCCTGCACACCGGGGAGGAACAGACCGCAGGAGAAAATGGTGACGATTGCGAAGAGCCAGGCAAACCATTTGACGCCTAAGCCGCGTTCAATGTAGAAGGCAGGGCCGCCGCGGTATTCACCGTTGATTTTTTCTTTATAAACCTGGCCGAGGGTGGATTCGACGAAAGCAGAAGAAGCGCCGAGGAAAGCAACCATCCACATCCAGAAGACGGCGCCGGGACCGCCGAACGTAATGGCAGTTGCCACGCCGGCAATGTTGCCGGTACCGACACGACCTGCAAGGGTCATGGACAGGGCTTGGAAAGAAGATACACCGGTGACGTTGTCTTTCGGCTGAAAGAGCAGCTGCCACATATGTTTAAGATGTCTGAGTTGTAAGAAACCGCCGCGCAGAGAGAGGAAGAGGCCGGCGCCGAGGCAAAGGTAAACCAATGCCGGGGACCAGACAATTCCGTTGACGGTGTTAATAAATGATTCCATTTGGCCAAACTCCGAAGGCTTTAAAGTTATTTCTAAAAAATAAGGTACCGCAAATTAAATCAAGTTCACGATACAAAAATTAGTTTTTTTTTGGTTTTGCAAATAAAAATCCCGCGAAAATCTCGATTTTCTCGGTTTTTTTGCGCTATATGGACAAAACAAAAGCCGGGCGGACCCGGCTTCGGTCGAGAGCTGAATTGAATTCAGCTTCGAAATGTTACAGCAAATTAAGGCTGTACTTTCTCGAGGATCGGTTCAGAAACACCCTTCATGCCGACCAGAGTGAGAGCGGTAAGGAAGGCGACCTGAGGACCTTGGAAGGCGTCTTTGGCGTTCCAGCGTTCGGACAGGGAGTGATTGTTTTCTTCCGTTCCGCCGGCTCCGAGCGTTGTAGCAGGCAGGCCATAGAAAAGAGGCACGTTCTGGTCGGTTGCGGCCAGTGTGTACTTGTCCAGAGAGATGCCTAAAGACAAGAGAGAACCGTAAGCAGCCTGGATGACGGAGGCGCCATCGGCGTTCATGCCGGCAGGACGATCACCGATCTGTTCGATCTTCAGAGAGACCATGCCGTCGCCTTCAAGGCCCCAGCGCATGTTTTCTTCGTCGCAGGCAGCTTCGATGGTTTCAAGAACGGTCTTAACGAAAGCTTCGAGTGCGGGCTGATTGAAGTTGCGGATGTCGAGTTCTGCTTCAGCGCGTGCAGCAATGGCGTTCACGCTGGTACCGCCCTTGATTACGCCGAAGTTGAAGGTGCACTTCGGATCGGTCGGAACCTTGAGTTCGTCCACGCGGACGATAGCGCGGGACAAGCCGTGAATAGCGGAGCCGACGATGCCGAACTTGTGGAGACTGTGTCCGCCCGGGCCTTCGAAAATGATGCGGAAGCGTTTGCAGCCGACAGCACCGCGCAGGATGCGGTGAACGTTGGCGGAGTCAATGGCGATCATGCCGTCATAGTCATTCTTTTCTTTGAAGAGCGCTTTGCAGCCGCGTAAGTCGCCGTTGCCTTCTTCGCCCAATGTGCCGACGAAAACGATGTCTCCGACGGTTTCAATGTTGTTTTCGTTCAGGCAGCGGATGACCTGCAGCATGGAGGCTAAACCGGCAGCGTCATCAGAGATTCCGGGTGCGGCGTAGACGTCTCCGTCTCTGTGAACTTTGCAGTCCGTGCCGGCGGGGAAGACGGTGTCGATGTGAGCGCCGACGACGAGTGTGGGACCGCTGCCGGTGCCTTTTCTGCGGCCGATGACGTTGCCGATGGCGTCCTGTTTGACGTCCGTCAGACCGTACTGTTTGAACATGCCCAGAAGGACTTTGGCTCTTTCTTCCTCATGGAAGGGAGGGGCCGGAGTTTCAGTCAAAATGATCTGGTCGGCAATGCGCTTTTCCTGCTGCTTGACGGCCAGCTCGAGAGCTGCCTCAACTTGAGCGTTAGAGCGCAGGGTTTTGATGATGTCTTGTGTTTTTTCTGTGCAGACGGGACGCGGATCGGTCATATCTTTCCTTTGAGGTTGTTCGATAAAAAACAGGATGCCTTGGTTCACCAATAACCCTCAATTGTTTCAGAAAGTTGCCGTCGTGAAAAGGTGGGGGAGTGGCAAAAGATATTTAAGGGAGAAGTTCACAATAATCATCGAAAAATTAGAATAAACGAGTTTGTCTGAAAAAACAAAAAGCGGAGGCCTTTCGGCGCTCCGCTCGGTATTGCACGCAGGAAATCTTAGAGGGCGGTGATACGTTCGATCTGTTTGCCCGGATCGACGACGATTGCCTTCATGCCGCGTTTTTCAATAGCGTCTTTACCGTGTTCGGTACAGATGACGGTTGCGCCCTTAGAAACTAATTCTCCGTTAAAGAGAACCTTGCGGCCTTCAATGAAGGAAGCCACAGGCATCTGAGTGGCAAAGTCGTACACGGTGATATCAGCGTCTGCGCCGACAGAAAAGTGACCCTTGTTTGCCAGACGAAGCATACGCGCCGGGTTCAGAGAGGTCTTCTGTGCGAACTCACTGAGGCTCAGAATATCGAGTTTTACGAGAGACAGACCCTGAGAAAGGATGACGTTGCGGGGAATACAGCCCCCGTCGGTGGAAATCGCATCAACGACGAAGGAGCCGTCATCGCGTTTGGCCTGAGCCAAGGCGATACGGGGCAGCGGCGGATTGATGTTGAAGCTTCCGCCGACATTTGTGTCTGCTGCTTCCCAGCGGCGAAGGGCTTCTTCGCCGGTCATCAGGTCGGAATAACCGCCGGCGTCGTAAACCACGAAGGCTTTACCGGCTAAGAGTGCGGCTCTGACGCCGTCTTTGTCTTCGGTGAAGCCGAAGGCTCTCAGGCAGTTGCCTGTCACCTTAGACTGGATCTTGCCGTCCTTGTCGCAAGTCAGGCGTGTGCCGTTCTTCGGAGAGACATAGCTTTCGCAGAAGATGTTGGGATTGGCTTTGAGCAGGTCAATGGCGATAGCTGTTTCTTCCATGGCGTCTTTGATGGCGCCGCGGCAGTAGGCGTTGATGTGAGCCAAATGCAACGGATAGCCGTCGGCCATCTTCACGGCTTCAATCATGCCGTTGATGTTGGAGCCGTTCTTCGTTGTGCCGGCATGCCAGGCAACGTAGGCTCTGCGTTCCAAAGCGGTGCGGATCAGCAAGGAAGAGACTTCGGGTTCGAGCGGATAGTGGCCGCCGAGGAGTTTGACGCCGAGAGCACCTTCTTCCAGGGATTTATCGATCAAGTCGATCATTTCCTGCTGAGAAGGATTGGCATCTTTGAAGGTAAAAGGAGGGGAGGCGAACTGCAGGATCGCCATGTTAATGCCGACGCCGTATTTAGGGACGTTGTCAAGAATGTTATCCAGAGGACCGGCCATATCCAGGCAGGTCGTGACGCCGTTCATGGCCAGCATTCTCGGGCCGAAGGGAGAGCCCCACATTTCACCGAGGTGAACGTGGCTGTCAATGATGCCGGGCTGGAGTGTTTTACCGGTGAAGTCGATGACTTCTTTAGCTTCTTCCGTAATGTCGCGCTGGACCTTGGCAATTTTGCCGTCCTGAATAGCGACATCGGCAACGCCGTTGACGGAATTCAGCGGATCGACGACCCAAGCATTCTTGAGAAGTAAGTCGTACATGTTTTCTCCTTAGGATTAATTGATCAAAGGAAGATCAATATGTTTTGAAGATCTCTTTAATTTTTTCCTGATCAAGCCCGAACTTCTTAAGGCTTAACTGAAGCAGGATTCTTGCTTTTTGAGGATTTAAGGTTCCTGAGGGAATAATACCGTTGACTTGCCACCGCGTCATCCCCTCTGTTACAGGTCCGCTTCCGGTCCTGCTGGAACGCACGCAGATGACGTTCCGGGCCTTCTGAAGGACGGGTTCGAATACCAACGGAACGGAACCGTTTCCAGTGCAGCTTAAAACAATGCCGTGATAGTCCTTGTCAATGGCTGCTTCGAGAAAGTCTGAGTTTTGGTCGGCGCAGCAAAGAAGCGCGCAGACTTTCGGATACTTGTCAGCAGTGTCTGTTTCGTCGACTTCGAAGCAGGATTGAAGCGTGTGCGGTTTGGCGGACTCGGTCAGAAATTCAATTTGATCTCCGATGATGTATCCGAGCGGGCCGCTGTTCGGAGACTTGAAGGTTTCAACGGCTACGGAGTTGGTTTTGACGACGTCGCGAGCCCCGTGAATGGCGCCGTTAAGCGCAACGAGGACACCTTTGCCTTGCGCTTTGGGAGAGCCGGCCAAACGCACGGCGTTTAGAAGATTTAAAGGTCCGTCGGCAGAGAGGGCCGAGGCCGGTTTCATGGAGCCTGTGAAGACGACAGGTTTATCTGTCTTCAAAGTCAGATTCGCAAAGAATGCGGTCTCTTCCATGGTGTCGGTCCCGTGCGTCACGACAAAACCGTCGTAGTCGTCCTCAGACAGCTTATTGATGAGACGCACGAGTTTGAGCCAATTAGAGAGGTTTATATTGCTCGAACCAATATTGAAGACTGAGAAAGTGGCAATTTCAGCGATGTCATTGAGCTCCGGCAGAGCCGTCACAATCGTATGAATATCGGCATCCGTGATGCTGTAGCCCGTCATTTGTGTTGCAGTCGAACCGCTGCTGACGATTGTGCCGCCGGTGCCGATGACTGCGATTTTAGGTTTTGTCATGACTGACCTCGCTGGTTTGAGGTGTAGTTGTGAAGCGGGAAGTTTTTTCTTCCCGCGCTGAGAAGTTCTTTTTATCTCATAAAGATGGCAAGGAGAATGACGGCGACGACCATCGGAAGGAACGTTCTCTTTGCAACATCGAATGGGTTGGCTTTAGCCAAGCCGGCAACAAGAATGGTGATACCGGCAATCGGGGAAGCCGTACGACCAGCGGCGCCGGCCAAGAAAGCCAGAGAGCCGAGACTGTGGATCTGCATTCCGAATTCCTGAGCGTGCGGTGTAACGGCACTGTTAAAGGCCATGGCACCTGCGTCGCCGCTGCCCATCAGAACGGAAAGGACGAACGGTCCGATGGAGCCGCCCCACTGAGCAATTTCCTTGGACTGGACCATCAAAGCGATGAGGCCTTTAATCAAGCCGGAAGCAGTTAAACCGGCCGCCAACACGCCCGCCGCAATGATGATGCCCATGATGCTTCCGTAAGAGTCGCCCATGCCCTTGAAGAACTGCTTGGAGAACTTCTGCGGGTCGCACATGGCAACGATCAGACAGACGATCGTACCGATCAGCATGGCTTGTGCGACGCCCATCTTGACGGAAGGAATCCAGAACGTGAACACGAGCATGAGGATGATCGGGATCAGCGGAACGAAAGCCTTGATGGGGTTGGCTTTGAAGTTAGAAGGTTCTGCATCGGAGGCGGGGTTGGCTTCAGCGATTTTTTCGCCTTTGTTGTCGCCCAAAACCCAGCAGACAATGCACAGGCCGACGGCACCTACCACACCGATCATCAAGGAGTAGATGCCGTGGTAGCTGATTAAGTCCATGATGGACATATGAGCCATGTCGGAAACGTAGGCATTGTGAGACAAGCCCGGAGAAAGCAGGGAGCCCGTGGTACCCATCAGAACGGCGG
>UMCL01000487.1_pt1 | contig 11607 bp, 9 predicted proteins | sample 1964221 | NCBI WGS metagenome assembly UMCL01 (sample SAMEA4835967, study PRJEB28245) | human gut metagenome | biome: gut microbiome; material: fecal sample | place: Denmark | collected 2008
TAATTAAATCCGCCGCCGGTGCTGTACCAGGTAGAACCGTCCGTAATCTGACGCACCTTTTTGGTTTCCAGATTGACCACCATCAAGCGGTTGCGGTCTTCAATGAAAGCCACTTCCTTGCCGTCGGGCGAGAACTGAGGATACGTGCGTTCCACGGTCTTCGAAGGCAACAGCGCCTCTTCCTCTATCAAGGTTGCATTCGGGAAGTTCGCATCTTCCTTGCGTCCGATCTTGGCCAGATACAGTCCCCAGTTGCCTCCACGCTCACTGGCATAGACCAGCGTACGGTTGTCTGCTCCGAAAGACAAGCCTTCTTCCGTTTCCGGAGTATGAGTGATCTGTTTGGTTGTTCCGTATTCCACGGAAGTGACAAACACTTCTCCCCTTACGGTGAACGCCACCTGCTTGCCGTCGGGAGAAGGCACAGCTTCGCGGGCACCGCGGGTGAAACTGAAGCGGGCGGGTAACTGCTCGTCGTCACGCGTCAGGCTGACAGCCACCTTTTTCGGACTTCCGTCAGGATTCTGCGTATAAATCTCGCCGTCGTAGGTGTAGCAAAGCATACCGTTTCCGCTCATGGAAAGGAAACGCACCGGATGAGTCCGGAAGGAAGTGAGGGCACGTACCTGCTTCGGATTATCCAGCGGGAAAGTATATACATTGAACGAACCTTTATCGCGCTCACTCAGGAAATACACCGCCTTGCCGTCGGGAGCCCAGACCGGGTTGCGGTCTTCTCCTGCACGGGCCGTCAGGTTGGTATGCTTGCCTGTTTGGGCATCATACATCCAGATGTCCCGCGTAATGGACGAAGTGTGATGCTTGCGCCATTCGTCTTCAAATCCCTTGCGGTCCTGATAAAGAAAGGCATCCCCCGACGCATTAAAGCTGACCAGTTCGGCCGGTGTTCCCAGCACCTGTTCGGTTTTTCCTCCGGAAACGGGAACCTTATACAACTCTGTCATGGCTGAAGTCGGGAACATGGCACTTGCCGCAGGATCCTGTATGCTGGCAGAAAAGACCACATACTTTCCGTCGGGTGTAAAGGCAGAGGGTGTCTCAGCCGCAGAATTCACCGTCAGTCTGCGTGCAGCACCGCCTTCGGCCGGCATGACAAATACATCCATGTTTCCGTAACGGTCGCTTGAGAAAGCAATCTGCTTGCCGTCCGGACTCCACACCGGAGTGGCTTCATACGACTCCTGAGTTGTCAGCTGAACCGCTTCCCCACCGGAAGCAGCCACCTTATAAATATCTCCTTTATAACAGAAAAGGATCTCGGTTCCATCGGGCGAAATACGCACATCGCGCATCCACAACGGAGTGACCGCCATGCCGGTGGTCACCGTCGCCCCCAGGGTCAGTGTCAATAAAAGTTTCTTCATACATCGATTTTCTTTAAGTTTGAAAACAAAGGTAATAATAATCGCGGAAAAACACGACGTTCTCTCCGGTTTCATTTTGACAAATTGTCTCCTCCGGCCCGTGAGAATCGCCGGTTCACGTCCGGAAGTGCAGGCAGTAATGATTTCGCGAGTGATTTTTCTCTTAAAGACTTGTTAGTAAACAGAATAAGCTATCTTTTAACACTTCCGGGATGGTTCATCCGGATCTGCAACGACCTTAAAAACCACCTCTTTCCTCCTGTTCCGGAAGCTGTCCGGACATTTTGCGGGAATTTTCCGCCCATTCAACCGGAAATGAACCGTCATTTCAGCTTGATCGAGCGCCCGTTTTCTCTCAAACGAATAGTCAAAACGGTCAGAACGGGCCGTCGTTTTCGCAGATTTATGCAAAAGATGTGCATATCCTTCCTATATTCATTCAGACCGGTCTCCCGTTCAGATAAAATGTATAAAGGCACAGTCAGACTTTTTCCCGATTCAGCATCCGAATGATACACAAGCAGGGTAAATAATATCTTTTTGACAAACGGCGCCATTATTCCCCAGTCTATTCTTACAAAGAGGAAAAAAATCATATCTTTGTGAAACTAATCATTCTCAACATGAAAACATTTCTGTTATACAGCCTGCTGCTAATTGCCTTAGGTATCACAAGTTGTACCTTAACGAAAGGAAAAAACGATCTTCCCGAAGCAATCCCCATATCCGCTTGCGATTCGTTAAAGATTGACCAAACCTTCCATTTAATCACCTGGAGTATCAAAGACAACCGTATCTGTTTTGCAACAAGCGGTATAAATGATCATTTTCTGTCACTTTATGAATATCCGGGAAGTAAAAAACTCTTTGAATGCGGAAAGATAGGTCAAGGCCCCGATGAATTCATAACCTTAAATGCAGGACAGGCAACCGACGGAAATATCCTGCTATATGATATTATGGGACGCAAGGCACTGATATATGCAATAAAAGAAGATAGCCTGGAAATAACCGACCGCCTTCCGCTCTACAATGACGCAGAAGGATTGTGCAAACCTTTCACCTTTATCACTCAAATTGACCCGACGAGCTTCCTGATGAAAATAGATGATGCAACTGTTTCTTCATGGGAAATTGCAGACTTGGAGGGAAAAGAAATCACCTGCACTTTTACGAATGCTTTCAGAAAACCCGGCACCTCTTATACTCCGTTCGATTTTATCCAGTGCATCAACGATACGACTTTAGCCGTCGCCTATAATTATGCCGACAGAATAGAGTTTTACAGCATCAAAGACAGGCAACTGCATCCACTTATCACGATGGGAAACCAGTCTGACCAGTCCGAACTAAAAGATTATGACGACTTGAAATCCTATTACCTTGCCGTAGTTTCTCATTCCGATTACTTTTATTGTCTGAAATCAAGTGACGGAACAGAGGATGGAAATCTGATTGAGGTCTACGACAAGACAGGAAAAGCAACAGCACATTATATCCTGAACAAAGCTGTTTCCTCCATCCGTTTTGACAACGAAGGACACCTGGTGGGCTACGTCCCCGACATAGACCAGACTATCCTCTACCGGTTTCGCTTAAACTTTAAGATCTGATATCCCGATTCCCCGTTTTCAGACAAAGCATAAATCACTTTGTCATCGGGAGTCACGGTAATATTTTTTACAGGTGTATCCAACGTAATATTCTCCAATAAATTTCCATCCCAGTCAAACACCTTGATGCAGACAGTCTGATCGTGATTCTCGCTCACCTCTTTGTAAATGGTATCCAGCCACAAGACATAGATATATTTATCAGTAGCCGCCACCCCCTGAGAATAATAATGGGTATCATCCGTTATGGCTGCCTGAACCACGGTCGGAGTATGCTGCAGGACAAACATATGATCGGGATAAGACTTTCTGACTGACTTCACCTTTAAACGGTCTTTTCCGTCTACCTTGAAAATAGTCATGATATCCGCTTCCGCATATACAAAAACTGCCTTGTCTGCTTCAGGAGAAAAAGATCCCAAAGGAGTATACATCAAAGAATTAGCCCAATCATTCAGCTGATCACTGACTAAATGTTTGTCGGGGAACGGTTCATAAAAGCGTAAAAACTTTCCTTCGGATGAAAACGCAGCAAACATACCGGCAGGAGAACCATTGGTTGCCAGTATCGTTCCGTCGGACAATCTGCCCCATCGTGAATTCAAATAAACACTGTCTTTATAAGCCTCAGCATCCACACCGCCTAGTTTCAGTTCACGGATGGTGGGATTTTCTGCAGTAACATCATGCAGGATCAGTAAGTTTTTCTTATGAAGATCCGGCAAATAAAGACGGTTACCCTGTCTGTCATACTGGATCTGGGAAATGAACAAACCCTCATTCACTCCCTGTCCGCGTGGAATCATACGCTTCACCAATTTACCATTATAATCAAACAGATCGAGAATCGTATCCGATTTAGGATTAGCTATAGCCAAATAAGTATCTGTCGCACACAAACCATACGGCGCATGCAAGAGACTGTCTTCCAAAAAAACTTCAGACATCAGACTTGTTTCCTCTACTTTGGTAGAACTGGAAGAAGAACATCCAAGGAAAAATACATAGCCAAGCAGATAAATGATATTTTTATAGTTAGAAAAAGAACAACTCATGGCAACTTGAATTTAAAGTTAAACTTACAGAAAAAGGTTATATGCAAAGTAAAAATTTTTTCTTGTAATAAACAAGTTCAGAACTGATTTTTACCGGATCACAAAGCAAAAGGCCGATTCATATCACAAAAAAACAAAGAAATATTTGGAGCGTATTTCAAAAAAATAGTATCTTTGCCTCGCTTTCTGAGGAAAGCCCCTAAAGTTTGGACTATGGTGTAATGGTAGCACAACAGGTTTTGGTTCTGTTTGTCCAGGTTCGAATCCTGGTAGTCCAACAGAAAAGCCCTAAGAGATCATCTCTTGGGGCTTTTTCTTTTTCGGACAATCCGGAATGAATAAAATCAACATGCGCTCTTTCAATCTATCAATTTAAAACTATACAAATTCATAATATTATAAGTCAGTACGCACAATATGTCGCAATATTACAACGCATAAATCTTTTTATTGCATATAATACGTGACTTTATGAAAAATGTAGTATCTTTGCAGCGCATTAAAAACTAAACTAGACTTATATATTGATAGTATTGTATGAAAATAATCTGGTCCATCCGATCTTTTAATTTCACAAATGTGCCATAGAAAGCGTTCTGACACGAGATAAAAGCTTTTGATGTTTCATTTCAATTTATTATTTTCATGTTTACATTCATAACTATAATGGCCGTTGGAGTCTTTATAGGCTATCGGTTGCGCCATTTACACAGAATACATAAAGTAACCTCACTGATACAGGTAGTAGTCTGCCTGCTGCTTTTTATTTTGGGACTATCCATAGGAACCAACAAACTGATCATCAGCAACCTCAGTTATTTTTGCCGTCAGGCAGCCGTAATATCTGCATTAAGCCTGCTGGGAAGCTCAATGGCCGCCCTGCTCGTTTCTCACCTGTTTTTCAAGAAAGGAGTAAGCAATGAAAAGTAGTCTGATTATACTTATATTTTTTCTTCTGGGTTGTGTGGGCGGCCTTTTCTATACAGCCGATTTCGATCTTCATATCCTTTCGGTCGACGTTCTGTATCTGCTGATGCTTCTGCTGGGAATCAATCTGGGATGCAATCAAGATCTCAAAGGCTTTGTCCGGCAGTTCAGCTTCAAAATGTTACTGGTACCCATAGCTACGGTAACCGGAACATTCCTTTTTTCGGCCGTTGCCGGATTCATACTCAGCCAGTGGAGTATTTTCGACTGCATGGCAGTGGGCAGCGGATTTGCCTATTATTCCATTTCTTCCGTACTGATAACCCAGCTGAAAGCTCCCAGCATCGGTATGCAACTGGCTACAGAACTGGGAACCATCGCTCTGCTGGCCAATATTTTCCGTGAGATGACGGCCTTGATTGGCGCTCCATTCATCCGCAAATATTTCGGATGCCTGGCTCCCATCTCAGCAGCCGGAATTGGTTCCGCTGATATTCTGCTGGCATCCATCAGCAAATATTCCGGCAAGGAAGCTATCCCGCTGGCCATCCTGCACGGTATACTCATCAACATCAGTGTGCCTTTCTTTGTCTCGCTGTTTTGCAATCTGTAAACAGACTTGTGAAGTTAAAAAGCAGATCCCATAGCAAATCATAAGATAATGCAACTAATTCGCAATAAAGGTAAGCAATGTTCCGTCTGACTTGGTGTATTTTTGCATAAACTTAAAAAAAGACCGAACTATGGGAAAAGGAAAGACTCTGATACTGGGATTATTATGCGGCTGCTTCATGGTCGGCTGCTCCAATACGACCAAAGAAAAACAGCTGGCTGCTACCATTCTGCAAGATTCCACACTGAACAAAGTAGACAGTATGGCCCGATCCGTTATCCGGCAGGGACTCAATGCCGGAAGCGGATATTCGCAAATCTGGGCCAGAGACATGAATACCTTCATTGAAACAGCCTGTGAAGAAACTGACCGGAAGGATTTACGAAATGCCATTTTACTCTTCTTCGCCCTGCAACAGCCCAACGGAGAAATGATAGACGGATATGTCCTGAAACCGGAATTCACCTGGAATGACAATGTTCCGTATTACTCGGATGCAGCGCCCCAGCACGTGGCTTTCAAGAATACAGTTGAAACAGATCAGGAAAGTTCGCTGATACAGATCGTAGGAAAATACATACGCATGACCGGTGACCGTTCGATCCTTCAGGAAAATATTGCGGGAAGTACGGTTCTGGAACGCATGACTCAAATGACGGATTACCTGATGCGAGAACGGTACAGCGAAGAATATGGCTTGCTTTATGGAGCTATGACTGCCGACTGGGGAGACGTACAGCCTTGCGATGACTTCGGATGCGACATGAATGAAAAGTCATTCAAAGCAATAGATGTGTACGACAATGCCATGTTTATCATAGCTCTTGACTATCTGCAGGAAATGAGTCAGAATCCGGAAGAGCAGAAAAAATGGAAGGATATCCGGGAAAATTTCGCCAAAAATGTACGCACTCACTTATGGGATGAAAAGAACCAGAAGTTCATCCCCCATATTTATCTGGACAAATCTCCCATACCGGAAGGGTTCGACGAAAACAAGGTTCATTATCACGGAGGAACGGCTGTCGCCATCGAAGCAGGCTTGCTGACACGCGAAGAAATAGCAACCGTCAATCAGCAGATGCTGGAAAATGTCCGCCTGTCGGGTATGCCCAGTATTGGACTGACTCTCTATCCTCCTTATCCGGAAAACTTCTTTACCGGAGGAATGGCCCATCCGTATGTCTATCAGAACGGCGGCGACTGGACCTGGTTCGGAGGACGGATGATCCAGCAGTTGATAGCCCATGGATTCATAGAAGAAGCTTACGCGGAAATCAGACCGATGATAGACCGGGTAATACAGAATAAAGGCTTTTACGAATGGTACGGCAAAGGAGGAGTCCCGAGCGGTTCCGGACATTTCAAGGGATCTGCCGGCGTACTGGCCAAAGCCATTGAGATGTTACATCAGTGGGCAAAAGAACAAAACCGCAGTTTATAAAAACTGCGGTTTTCATTTGTCTCGGCGCTCACCTTTTGATATCTTTGCAGCCTTGAAAATAAGTATTAAACTCTAATAAAGAAAGGACTGAACCGTGGCAAAGGATAATGATGTAGTATTGACTCCGATGATGAAACAATATTTCGATCTGAAGGCTAAACACCCTGACGCAATCATGCTGTTCCGGTGTGGAGACTTTTACGAAACTTATTCGGAGGATGCCGTTGCCGCAGCTGAAATACTGGGTATTACGCTCACCAAACGTGCGAACGGACAGGCTAAGACGGTAGAAATGGCTGGATTTCCTCACCATGCCCTGGATACTTATCTGCCTAAACTGATCCGTGCCGGACGACGCGTAGCCATCTGTGACCAGCTGGAAGACCCGAAGACAACCAAGAAACTGGTGAAGCGGGGTATCACGGAACTGGTAACTCCCGGTGTTGCAATCAATGACAATGTCTTGTCGTATAAAGAAAATAACTTCCTGGCAGCTGTTCACTTCGGGAAGACAGCCTGTGGTGTGGCTTTCCTCGACATATCCACCGGCGAATTCATGACAGCAGAAGGTCCTTTTGACTACATCGACAAACTGCTCAACAATTTCGGTCCGAAAGAAGTCCTGTTCGAACGGGGCAAGCGAGGCATGTTCGAAGGCAACTTCGGAAGCAAGTTCTTTACCTTTGAACTGGACGACTGGATCTTTACGGAAACTTCCGCCCGCGAAAAGCTGTTGAAGCACTTCGAAACGAAGAATCTGAAGGGATTCGGTGTGGAACATCTGAAGAATGGTATCATTGCCTCGGGAGCAATCCTGCAATATCTGGATATGACTCAGCATTACCAGATCGGTCATATCACTTCACTTTCCAGAATCGAAGAAGACCGTTACGTGCGACTGGATAAATTCACCGTAAGAAGCCTGGAGCTGACCGGAAGCATGAACGAAGGAGGTACCAGCCTGCTGGATGTCATCGACCATACCATCAGTCCCATGGGAGCACGACTGCTGAAACGCTGGATCGTATTCCCGCTGAAAGATGTGAAGCCCATCAATGAGCGGCTGGACGTGGTGGAATATTTCTTCCGGGAACCGGATTTCAAGGATTTTATTGAAGAGAAGCTTCATCTGATCGGCGACCTGGAACGTATTGTTTCCAAAGCGGCAGTAGGACGAATCTCTCCACGCGAAGTCGTACAGCTGAAAGTTGCCCTTCAGGCTATCGAACCGATCAAGAATGCCTGCCTGAATGCCGAAAACGAAAGCTTGCGAAGAATCGGAGAACAACTGAACCTCTGTGTATCCATCCGTGACAAGATAGCCCGTGAGATAAAGAATGATCCTCCCCTGCTGGTCAATAAAGGAGGAGTCATTGCGGACGGAGTCAACGAAGAACTTGACGAATTGAGACGAATTGCCTATTCGGGTAAAGATTATCTGTTGCAAATTCAGCAGCGCGAAATTGAACAGACTGGTATTCCCAGCCTGAAAATTGCATATAATAATGTATTCGGCTATTACATTGAAGTCCGCAATACGCATAAAGACAAGGTTCCGGCTGAATGGATACGCAAGCAGACTCTGGTAAATGCAGAACGCTATATCACTCAGGAGCTGAAAGAATATGAAGAAAAGATCCTCGGAGCAGAAGACAAAATTCTGATTCTGGAAACACGGCTTTATAACGAACTGGTCATGGCACTGTCCGAATTTATTCCGGCGATCCAGATCAATGCTACCCAGATTGCCCGGCTGGACTGTCTTTTGTCGTTTGCCAGTGTAGCCAAAGCCAACCGGTATATCCGTCCGGTCGTGGCCGACGATGATGTACTGGATATCCGTCAGGGACGGCATCCGGTCATTGAAAAGCAGCTTCCCCTGGGCGAAAAGTATATTGCCAACGACGTATATCTGGACACAGAAGAACAACAGATTATCATCATTACCGGACCGAACATGGCCGGTAAGTCTGCCTTGCTGCGACAAACTGCCCTGATTACACTCATGGCACAGATCGGATGTTTCGTTCCGGCTGAAAGCGCACATATCGGACTGGTAGACAAAATATTTACGCGCGTGGGAGCAAGTGACAACATTTCCGTCGGCGAATCTACTTTCATGGTGGAAATGAACGAGGCGGCAGACATTCTGAATAATCTTTCTCCCCGCAGCCTGGTCCTGTTTGATGAATTGGGAAGAGGAACTTCTACCTACGACGGTATCTCTATTGCATGGGCCATCGTAGAGCATATTCACGAACACAAACGTGCCCGGGCAAGAACGCTTTTTGCTACCCACTATCATGAACTGAACGACATGGAGGCGCAGTTCAAACGCATCAAGAACTACAATGTAACGGTGAAGGAAGTAGACAATAAAGTGATTTTCCTCCGCAAACTGGAGCGTGGAGGAAGCGAACATTCCTTCGGTATTCACGTAGCCAAAATGGCGGGAATGCCGAAAACAATCGTCAAACGGGCCGATGAAATCCTGCATCAGCTGGAAGCAGAAAACCGTCAGGAAGGTATTTCTGCACAAAATATCCACACGAAAAGCAAATCGAATGCAACAGCCCAGCAGGATGGTGTGCAGCTCAGCTTCTTCCAGCTGGACGATCCGGTGCTTTGTCAGATACGTGATGAAATACTGAATCTGGATGTCAATAACCTGACTCCTATTGAAGCTTTAAACAAATTGAACGATATCAAGAAAATCGTCAGAGGAAGATAAACTGACGGATGGTCACAAAGCCGGCAAAAGAAATTCAATATTCGAACTGAGCCGGCTTTTTTTTTTAATCTTTCAGGTTGCTCCGTTTTTACGCTGTCCTGCCCCATGACTTGCTCTGAAAAGATATTTATTGAACTTGTGCGGTGCGTACAAAACTTGAACCTAAATAATCGTAAAATATCATTCTAATTCCCAGCTTCGCCCGTAGCTTAATTTTTTTCTTTTTTGGGTTAAATACAATGGCATAGACCTCTCTTGTAGATGTGTCGCAGTTTCCCTGTATTATTTTCCATTCTCACTTCCTTCCCGATGCTGTCGCTTGCCAATAATATGGCATCACCAATTCCGCCTTGATAGACGGTAGCTCCCTGATATTTTTCATCCTTACATCCTGCGGATAAAAGGGCTGCCAGAAATGTTATTACAGTGATATATAAAACATTGTTCCTCATACTGCTGATATGATTATTCTATCCTGAACTCTGCCGACATATACCATTCTTTCCTGCTGCCGTCAAAACCTATTCTCTTATAGATCTTGTACGTGCCGGGCTTGTTGTCGTTTACAAGGTTGTACATCCAAGCCTTGAAATCGTAGTTACGCCCTCTTTCTACGCCGATGCCCAAACTATTAAAAACGGTTGATGTGTTCAGCGCTATCCATTCGTCTCCTTTCTTTCGGGCAATTCCATAGTCAACGCCGAAGAACAAAGTCCTGCTGTTATTATTGGATATTATTACTGTAATTACTTTCGTACCTACAGGATAAACAGCCTTTTCTGTTTTCATGCTGATGCCCATAGTGTCCGATGTCGTGGTGAAAGGGAGTGGCTGGGGCAACTCTATCTTCCCGAAATCAAGTGCGGAGTAGTTCAGTATTTTTCTTCTGAACATTTCCTGATACGGCATGGCGTTGTTTATCAGACCAACTTCTATCGTGTCACCGTCGTAACGCTGACATGCAGTTGAAAAGTTTTCATGTATAGTGTCTGCCTTAGGATATTTCCTGATGATATCGACTAAAATATCCATTAACTTTCTTACACCCTTGTTATCCACCATTTCAAATTCCGCAAATGCTACTTCCGTATTATTGTTGAACGACTTGTATATGCGGTATTTCCCCGGGCGGTTTGGCGTAATGTCGGTATAGATATGTATAGTTTGCATTCTGTTGCTTTGGTACGAAGAGATTATCCAGAGCATATCCTCCCGAATCGGATTGACAGGCAGCGATTCCCATGACTTGTTTTTTCCGTTATAATAGGCTATACTGTACTCGTCCCCACAGGTGTATTCCTTGCTGGATTTATTAGTTACAAAGATGGTTATTTCATTTGTCGGGAGTGGATAGTAGTCGTATTCCGCATGTATACTCAAAAGGGCTGGGCTGATTTCCTTACCTGTTGGAATGTTATTGCAGTAAGGCACGATGACTGGTATGAAAACTTCCCCAGTGTCCTGCCTGACGATAGTGGACTTGACGGTGTCTGCTACCGTTTCTTTTTGTAAAGTAGCAGTATTCTCTTGTAGCGCGGCAGCATTTACAGGATAAGTCTCTTTTTTCCTTTTTCCTCCATGACATCCGGTCAATATTATCACGAAGACTATAAGTAATAAAGTTGCTGTTTTCATCGTATTCTTAAATTCTTATCCATAAAAATAAGAAAAACAGACGATAAGAGCAAGAGTTGGGCTTATATTTCATCCCAAAAGAAACGAAAACTCTTCGAAAGGAATTACAGATACTTACAAACAAGGTATGAAAAAGGGTGTAAATCTCGTAATAACTTGATTTACACCCTTTATTGCGGTGCGTACGGGACTCGAACCCGTGAC
>UMCL01000452.1_pt1 | contig 11092 bp, 8 predicted proteins | sample 1964221 | NCBI WGS metagenome assembly UMCL01 (sample SAMEA4835967, study PRJEB28245) | human gut metagenome | biome: gut microbiome; material: fecal sample | place: Denmark | collected 2008
AAAGAAATACTAAAGAATGAAGCCACAATTACTCATAGGGGCCGCTACATCGGGAAGCGGAAAAACGACTTTTACGATGGGGCTGCTGCGGGCATTGCACAAACGAGGTCTGCGGGTACAGCCTTTTAAATGTGGTCCTGATTATATTGATACACAATTTCATACGCTGGCTGCTGACCATGAGTCGGTGAATTTGGATACTTGGATGGCATCAAATACCCATGTACAACATCTGTATAATAAATATGGAGATGGAGCCGATGTATGTGTAACCGAAGGAGTGATGGGATTGTTTGACGGTTATCAAAGAATGCAGGGAAGTAGTGCTGAAATAGCCAGATTGTTGAATATCCCTGTAGTGCTTATAGTAAGTGCGCGTTCTACAGCTTATTCTGTGGCTCCGTTAATTTATGGTTTCAAGCATTTTAATCCGGCTGTGAAGATTGCAGGTATTGTTTTCAATCAAGTGTCATCTCCTTCTCATTTCGCTTATTTACGTGAGGCTTGTGTTGATGCAGGAGTGGAATGTTTGGGATATCTGCCTATGACAGAAGGGTTGAAAATTCCATCCCGGCACTTGGGTTTGACATTGACAGCCAAACGTTCCATGAACACCTTGATAGAACAGGCTGCGGAATTGGTTGGAAAATATGTGGATTTGGATAAGCTGCTGAGTATTTGTCATCGTAATTTCCCGTGTCGGTATACATTGCCTTATAGTTCAGAAACAGGGGTGGAAAGTTTTACTCCTTCTGCTAAAAAGATGAAGATAGCCATAGCGCGGGATCCGGCTTTCAACTTTATCTATAGAGAAAACATAGACCGCTTGTCTGCGCTAGGAAGCATTACTTATTTCAGTCCTGTATATGGTAGTGATTTGCCGGATGCTGATTTGGTTTATTTACCCGGAGGATATCCGGAATTGTTCGCCCGTCAACTACATCGGCGCAAAAAGTTAATGGAAGCATTAAGAACTTATGCAGAGGAGGGGGGGAAAATTTTGGCCGAGTGTGGAGGTATGATGTTTCTCACCCGTTCCCTGACAGCCCGCCAGGGAGGGACTGCATATGCCATGACGGGGATTTTGCCTTTGGATTGTACCATGGTGGGTGCCAGACTTCATCTAGGATATCGCCGTATAGAATATAAAGGGATGGAGCTTCGCGGGCACGAATTTCATTATTCCAATGTCGTTGCTCCTGACGCTATGCCTTCTGTAGCAAAACAATTTACGGCAAGAGGAATGGAAGTGAGTACCCCGCTTTATAGATATAAAAACGTGATAGCCGGATATACTCATCTATATTGGGGGGAAACGGATATCTTGAAATTATGGAAAGTATGAAACGTATTTATACACGAACCGGAGATAAGGGCATGACAGGAATTCATGGTGGAGAGCGGGTTTTTAAAGATGATATCCGCATTGAAGCTAATGGATGTATTGATGAATTGAATGCTGTTATAGGAATTGTGCGTTCGTTTTTACCTCAGGGGCACGAATGGCAATCCTTGCTTTTTTCAATTCAGAAAAACATGATGGCAGTGATGAGCCATGTGGCTACACCATCAACTATCCGTGAAGGGAATCCTAATATCTTGCCTGATGATTTATGCTCTTTTTGTGAGGAAGCAATGGATACATTGATGGAACAGATGGAGGATAATAGTTCCTTTATCCTTCCCGGAGGAACGCCGGTATCAGCGCAGCTGCAGTTTGCTAGGACGGTGGCACGCCGGGCTGAACGGAGATTATGGACTTTGCATAAACAAGATCCGTTACCGGAGATAATTCTTCGGTTTATCAACCGGCTGTCCGATTTGTTTTTTGTTATGGCCCGTTATGAGATGCAACAACAGAACTGGACGGAAGAAAAGTGGCAGTCCTTTGCATATAAAAGAAAGAAGAAAGAGTGATGAAAAAGAATTTACACCCGATTATGTTGGCAGGAACAGGCAGTGATGTTGGCAAAAGTGTCATCGCTGCTGCATTATGCCGCATTTTTAAACAGGACGGTTATCGACCGGCACCTTTTAAGGCACAGAATATGGCACTGAATTCATATGCCACTCCGGAAGGGTTGGAAATAGGGCGTGCACAAGCTGTACAAGCCGAAGCGGCTGGAGTTCCTTGTCATACGGACATGAATCCTTTGTTGTTGAAACCCAGTTCCGATCATACTTCGCAAGTGGTATTAAACGGTCGTCCCATCGGTAATCGTAACGCTTTTGAGTATTTTCGCAAGGAGGGACGTGAAGAGCTGAGGCAGGAGGTAAACGCAGCCTTTGACCGTCTTGCCGCACGTTATAACCCTATTGTAATGGAGGGAGCAGGGAGTATTTCCGAAATAAATCTGCGGGATACTGATTTGGTGAATATGCCGATGGCCTGTTATGCGGATGCGGATGTGATTTTGGTAGCTGATATTGACCGGGGAGGAGTATTTGCCAGTGTCTATGGTTCGGTCATGTTACAAACTCCTGAGGACAAGAAACGTATAAAAGGAGTAATCATTAATAAATTCAGAGGGGATATCCGTTTGTTTGAGCCTGGTGTGAAGATGATGGAGGATTTATGTGGTATTCCTGTCTTGGGAATAATACCTTATTATAGAAATATACATATTGAGGAAGAAGATTCCGTAGGCTTGGACTATAAACGGATGCACGCCGTGGAAGGTAAAATAAACATAGCAGTTGTTCTGTTGCGTCATCTCTCAAACTTTACAGATTTCAACAGATTGGAACGGGATGAACGGGTGCACCTTTATTATACCAATAATACGGAAGATCTGGCCAAAGCTGATATTATTCTGCTTCCTGGCAGCAAAAGCACTTTGGATGACTTGTATGAGTTGAGACGGAACGGGGTGGCGCAAGCTGTCCTACGTGCGCATAGGGAAGGGGTTACTGTAATGGGAATTTGTGGGGGATACCAATTGATGGGACTTGAGATTCACGATCCGGAAGGAGTGGAGGGAGAGATCCGCCAATTGCCGGGACTGGGACTGCTTCCCGTCATTACTACGATGCAAGGGGAGAAGGTGACGCGGCAGGTGAATTTTCATTTTCTTGAGAATGCGGAAACTTGCCAAGGATATGAAATACACATGGGAGAAACCCGCCCGGTTCCGGGGGTGTCTGTTGTTCCTTTGAATAAACTGGAAGACGGTGGAGAGGACGGTTGTTTTGTAAATCAAAAATGTATGGGAAGTTATATTCATGGAATATTGGATAATCAGGCATTTATAGATTATTTGCTGGAACCATACGCAGAAAAACTGGAGTGTCATACGGTGTTGGATTACCGGACTTATAAAGAAGAACAATATGATAAATTGGCAGAGCATGTACGCAGTCATCTTAATCTGCCTTTGTTGTACCAAATAATGAGTGGAAATGATTGAAGGACATGGTGATGATGCTTATAAGTATAAAGCAATAAAGATAAATTTCAGTTCAAACGTATATAATCATGTAGACCATAGCGGATTACATCAACATTTGTTTCAGCAGATGGAAAGTATCCGTACGTACCCCGAGCCGGAACCTTATTCGTTGGAAAAGGTTTTAGCGGAACGGTTTCATCTTTCGTCTGAAGAGGTTTGTGTGACCAATGGGGCTACGGAAGCCATTTATTTAATAGCTCAGACATTCAGGAATCAGATTTCGGCTATCTTGATGCCCACTTTCAGCGAATATGCGGACGCTTGTCGTCTGCATGGTCATAAAGTGGTTCCTATATATAATTTGAACCGTTTGCCGGATAGGGGGAGGTTGATATGGTTATGTAATCCTAATAATCCCACAGGAGAGGTTAGGGAGAAGGAAGTCTTGACAGCCTGTATAAAACAAAATCCGCAGCGTATTTTTATCATGGACCAGTCGTATGAATTCTTTACACAGAAGGCTTTGCTTACAGCCAGGGAGGCTGCGGAATTTCCGAATGTTATTCTGTTGCATTCCATGACAAAACGTTTTGCCGTGCCCGGCTTGCGTTTAGGATATATCACTGCATGTAAAGAACTGCTACATGAAATCCGGACACAGCGGATGCCTTGGTCTGTTAATCAGTTGGCTATAGAGGCCGGGCATTATTTATTGTCTTCTTCTCAATATGATATAGATATCTATTTGCTATTGAGGGAAAAAAAGAGATTAGTTCAATCTTTACTTTCAATAGGGGGAATGGAGATCTGGCCATCGGATACTCACTATATGTTAGTCCAATTGCGGATGGGAAAGGCGGCGGCTTTGAAAGAATATCTGGCAACAGAGCATGGGATCCTTATTCGTGACGCATCCAATTTTGAAGGGCTGAATGAACACTTTTTCCGTATTGCTACACAAACTCCGGAAGAAAATGACAAACTGGTAGAAAGTATAAAGAAATGGACATATATGTATTAATTCTTCCGTTGTTGATAGGATGGATATTAGATAAATTGCTTGGGGATCCGGTAGGATTGCCGCATCCGGTGGTAGGATTCGGGAAGCTGATCTCTTTTTGTGAGAAACGATGGAACTGTGGGACACATCGGATGTTGAAAGGAGGGGTGGCGGCCATTATGCTTATTTTGCTAGTGTATGTAGGATCTGTTTTGGTATTGCATTATCTGTTTGTGCTAAACCGTTGGTTGGGTATTATCCTCTCTGCTGTGCTTGTTTTCTATTGTTTGGCAGGAACTACACTTATCAACGAAGTAAGGCAGGTTTTTTTGGCTGCGGATCATTCTTTGGAGGAAGGAAGAAAGCAGGTTTCCCGTATTGTAGGGCGTGATACTTCGGAATTGACAGATCAGGAAGTGCGTACGGCTGCTTTGGAAACATTGGCTGAGAATTTGAGTGACGGGGTTATTGCCCCATTATTCTGGTATTTGCTTTTGGGAGTTCCCGGTATGCTTGCTTATAAGATGGTTAATACGCTTGACTCTATGATAGGCTATAGGAATGAACGTTATCTTCAGTTTGGTTGTGTCGCTGCACATATTGATGATATGGCGAACTATATTCCGGCTCGTCTAACTGCATTTTTAATGGTGCTGTGTGCAGGGCGTCCCGGTTTGCTGAGATTTGTAGGTAAATATGGTAACCGGCATGCGAGTCCTAATTCAGGTTATCCGGAGTCTGCTTTAGCAGGTATCTTGAATTGCCGTTTTGGAGGTCCTCATGTTTATTTTGGAGAGATAGTCTATAAACCTTTTATTGGAGATAAGGATCGGTTTATCCATACACAGGATATGCATAAAGCTGTCGATATAAACAGGAGAGCAGAAATTTTGATGGTTATAGTAAATATTGTTTGCTTATATTTGGTCGGTTGAAAAATATATATTACTTTTGTTTCCGTTTTAGAGATGCGGCAGTAGCTCAGTTGGTAGAGCATCAGCTTCCCAAGCTGAGGGTCGCGGGTTCGAATCCCGTTTGCCGCTCTGCTGGAAATCAGATAGTTATCAAAAGATTCCTATCTGATTTTTGTTTTTAGAAAGTGCTGGTTTTAGCGTGGTTTAACCGTGTGAGTTAAACTGAGAGTTAAACCAAGAACAGCATGAATGCTACAATTACAGTGGTGTGCTACAAGTCTAAAATTCTATCAAATGGCGAGCACCCATTAATGTTACGCATCTGTAAAGATGGGAAGAAGAAGTACCAAAGTTTAGGAGTTTCCATTAAGGCTAATCAGTGGGATTTCGTAAGAGAGAGACCTAAACCAACCTGTCCCAACAAGGAATACATCTTAAAACTTATCCTTGACAAACAAGCAGAACTGCAACAACGAATGTTGGAATTGAACACTGAACAGAAAGAGTACACCACTACCACTCTGCTCCAAGATGATCACAAAAAGTATGAACTTAAAACCGTTAAACAGTTCTATCAAGAATTGATTGAGCAGTATATGGCTAATGAGAAATATGGGAACAGGCTTATTTATAAAAGCTCCTACAACTCTATCAATGTCTTTACCAATGGGAATTTAGAGATTCCATTTAGTGCAATAGATGTTGCATGGCTCAACAAGTACGAGAAGTGGTTGCGTTCCAAGGGAAACAAGGAAACCACCATGAGTTTGTTGTTCCGCACCCTGCGTAGCGCGTACAATAAAGCCATTGAAAGTAAATGTGCACGTAAGTCTGACTATCCTTTCAATGATTACAGGATAAGCAAGTTTGATGTAAGTACAGAGAAGCGTGCTATTGCTAAAGCTGACGTACTGAAATTCTCAACGGATGTCCGTCCCATTGGTAAACGGCAATATGTTCAACTCAGTAAGGACATATTCATATTCAGTTATCTGTGTGGCGGCATCAATTTCACTGACATAGCCAATCTAACTAAAGAGAATATCATAGAGGGGAAACGGCTGCACTACATCCGCCAAAAGACAGGCAAGCTCATCAAGTTGGGACTGTCAGAAGAAGCCTTGCAAATCATTGGACGATATGCAGCAGAGAGTAAAGGCTACCTATTCCCCATTCTCAATGCCCAACTGCATAAGACACCACTGCAAAAGCAGAACAGAATACATAAGATGCTAGGAAAGGTCAACAAGAATTTAAAGCAGCTTGCCGCACAACTTGGAGTTGAATCCAATGTCACGACCTATACAGCCCGGCATTCTTTTGCAAGTGTTCTTAAAAAATCCGGCGTAAACATTGCATTGATTAGTGAAGCATTGGGACATTCAGATTTGGCAACTACTCAAATATATTTGGATAGCTTCGATAACGAGCAAGTAGATGAAGCAATGAAGAATTTACTCTAAACCACAAATTCCTCACTTGTAGCAATACAGGTGGGGATTATTCATTTGCTGACGTTAAGGGATATACTCATAATTTAACTAATCCGCACAGTTTTCAGATGATACATAAAATTACCACCGAAAGGTTTGGACACTTCTGATAATATGCCTTATCTTTGCATTGTCGAAAGGTTCTTGATACCAGCCGACTGGTCTTCTGATAAAGACTATAGGTCTTTGAAATCATGTACAATCTTATTCCACCTACGGAAGGCGTAGGTTACTATAAGAAGACGAACAGCATATCTTTTAAATCAAAGTGAGCAATAACGGTCATCCTCTCAAAGGATGGCTATTTATTTCATTTTAATATTATTAGATAATGCAAATAATAAATTATGGGACGGAAACAGCCCCTAAGTGGCTCGCAGTAGCCACAGTTTCAATCAAGGGTGAAGAACAAGATATTATTCCTGCATTCACCGATTATTCTATTAAACAGAAAGACTTTAGCAAAGATAAAGTCTTTACAGCAATGGATAAATCTAAAATTTTACCTACCATTTTCTGTTTAACAGATGCGGAAGTGTTCATTAAGGAAAATGTTAAACTATTCGACTATCATGGTCGAGAGATTGATGAACTCCCTGAAGGAGCACCACGAATATTAGTCTATCTTGACAAGCCGGATAACATCAATCTATGGAGTTTAGATATTCCAATCAAAGCAGAAATAGTGGAGTGTGACAGCGTAGCTGATGCCTATCAACGAGTGGCAACGACAGCATATCTATCCCAATGCCCGTCAAAGGATGATTGGATAGGATTTGCCGGAATCGTTTCCAAAGATAAACTTCTGTTACAGATTAAAAAGTTCAGCAATAGCTTTGGAATGAACGGCACAGCCGCTCAAGGTTATTTTGGTTTGGATACCACAACCTCCTTGATGCAAAGCAAGGCAATTTTAGCAAGTGCTCTGCTGCCAAAAGGAGAGCACCGGACATACAGCCAAGCTGAAATTTTAATGAAAGCCGCCGTCCAAGCATTTGGAGCAAAGGCAGCCAAACAGACCAGATACATCAAAGCCATTAATTATTGCATCTCACAATACGGTTTTGATGGAATCTGTGAAGCTCTTAACAGTATTGAAGCTGACGAGAAACTTAAATTGGATGCTTCTAAATGTGAGGATAAAGTTCAATGCCTTCAAGGAATTATCATTGAGCAGGTTCATATACTGCACAAAAATTCCAACAATAATTAATTAAGTCAAATAAGGTTGTACATAAAATAAATGAAGGGTGAATCGAACTAATCGAAACACCCTTTTTTTATTTATACCCCTATAATTTTATATCCATTTTTCCTGCTACCATCATCAAGCAGTATTTTACATGGATGAATCTTAAAGCCATATAATTTCTCTAAATCTGTGGCTTTACCCTTCTTCTTTACCCCGACCTTTTGATAGACTTCATTCATCAACTCCTTTATCCTGTCAGTTGTAAGCTCCATACCCATTTGGAAGACAGTACCCATTTTATAACGAATCTTAGCATCCGAATGTCTGATACTAATTTCATTCTTCAATTCTTTTTCCTTATAGCCAAGAGCTTTTATCCTATTACCACCCAGTTCATCATAATAATACTTCAACTCGGGATATTTTTGCTCCAAAGTAAATGCAGCCAAATCAAAGCACAGACCTTTAGATTTATACTCACAATACTGAGTCATTCTATCAACAAACGTTTCTTTCTTAACTATATGCTTCAATTGTTCTTTATAAATACCATAAGTTTGGTTCTCCGTCACATCAAAATCATTCTCAGACAATTGTTTCTTAACGATAATACCATTCCTATAATTGTACTTCTGCAATTCATAGGCATATTGCTCACTTATATATGCCAATTTATTAAAAACGAATCTGTCAGAAGACTTATCATACATAGTGTACGAATCTTGATATTGAAGCATCTTTTGTTCCCGTAAGCAATCTCTAATACGCTTAGTTCTTAATTGGATGTCCGTTTCATCATTGTTAGAATCAACTTCTCTCTCAGTCAAATAAACCTTATCATCCAGATATTTCCTAAATTCATCTTCCGATACATCCTCCTTATTCACATTATAAATGAATGTGAGGAACTTTCTGAACGGATTACAAGCCAACCGCTGCCGACCTGCAATCTGTACAAGGTCAGTTGAAATATCAATCGCAGTATTGATACGCTTGCAATCACTGATAACAAAGGTTGAAGCATTGGTTGAATAGAAATCACACCCGGCAAATGCTGTCGAAGTGCAAAAGGTGATCATTTTATGTGTCTCACCTTTTAGAGGAATTCTTCCGCGTTGAAAACCATTACCAAGTTTGGCTATCGACTTATCATTTTCCTCTGAACTACCTACTATTATATTTACCTCATCAGGTAATAACTCCGTCTGTTTGACTATATTCACAATGTTGCTTACACTGTTAAGAAATATAACACACTCTTTGGAGTAATAAGTTTCTCCATCCATGAATACAGAAGGATAGTTTTTATTTTGATATGACCGTACTATTTCTATCGCAGCACTTATGGGGTTATTTGAACGCTCCCTATACACTTTTACAACTTCTTTATTTGTCCAAATCAAATGATAATAGTTCATATCTTTAAAATAGTCTATCTGCTTCAAATACTTATCCAATATTGGAGTTGCTGACAAGTAAGTGACATACGGAAACCTCTTTAGATGCTCCAACAATTTCAATTCCACTTCTGACTTAAAACCGCTGTCGGCTAACATATATTGGAACTCATCTACTACAATTCTCCAATCCGTAGTATCTTTTATACACTCTGCCAGCTTGTAAATGGAATCATAGGACACCAAAATCTTGGGGATTTCTGTTTGTTCAATATAAGTCCTTACCTCATTTATATTCACTCCACCAATTACCAACAAAACATTGGGGTACTGTTCACTTTTGTTCTGTAACAGATTATTCCTTGGACTACATATAATGGTCTTATGGTTATCTTCAAGAGCCAAGGTCGTTGCTCCACAATTAGGTACATCTTTGTTTAATATTCCATTCGGAAGTTCAAATCTGTCAAATGTTCCATAAGGTAATTCAATATTCCTAATCTCACCTAAATACTTAATGTTCTTAGGAATTTCAATATCAGTTCTTATCATAAATTCTACATATTAGTGAGCTGATTAATAAAAAAACATCTTGAAGTTGTGTCCAATATTTCATGGATATTAATCTTAATATAAAGGAGGACATGGAATTAAAATTGGACAATTTGAATAAAATAAAACCAGAGCATTCTCCGGTCTTATTTCTGAATCTGTGCACACTTATATATAGATTTTAGGACAATAACTGTAACTTTTAAACTCCCTTATCCCTCTTTATTGATACAACAAAAGTAATCAATCTCGACATCATAAAATAATGAAAATTGGATAATGTTGAATAATCATGTTAAGGTGGCTATAAACTCCAATTATTGGTTTTAAGGCTCTCCTTGGAAGAACTACCTAACTATACAAGCACTACCATACCACTATTTTACACCCCCTCTCACCAAGCAGAATAAAAACGGAATTGGTCAGACACCTACCCACCCCCTCAACCATTATAAATTTTACTATTCACCTCACATCATTCATGGACTTCTTAAAGAGATACACAATACAGACATAATGGTAATATAGTCTAATTGTAATATCACTTAAAAGTAATTCAGCGAATTGTAGTAAAGTTCAAATCGTTATGGAGTAATCCAAGACGATATGGACTTTACCAATTCCGGAGTTAATTCAATCAATAACCATTTAATTCAATTTCATTATGAGAAATTTAGTTATCATGCCAGCTATGGCAAACAATCGTGAGAGAATGAATTTGGGTGAATATGCAGAAGAAGCTACAATTATTGTGGACGAACCTGTAAGACCTGTAAACCATTTCATTGAAGCCAATACACAGGAAGTAACATTGAATCATCTGAAACATGAGTGCATTACTCCTGTGTTCTCCAAAGACAATGAACTTACCATTAACCATGCTGCATTTGTTGAAACCATACAGGATGCAGCCCAATCATTCTTTAATGGTGAAAAAGTGGAACAGGCAGATATAAGAGTAAGCCACATTATCAAAGGCAGAATCCCTGAAGCTATCCACAAGCCAGCCAACCAACTGTTGGAATCTGACAAGACCATTTATTATGAGAGGGCAGCATTCAGCATTGATGTTCCTACCATTTATGAAACGGTTGGGGGAAATAAGCTCAATCTTTCAATTGTAGGTGTGAGGGCTTATAATCAGATGAACCTGTA
>UMCL01032596.1_pt1 | contig 11060 bp, 8 predicted proteins | sample 1964221 | NCBI WGS metagenome assembly UMCL01 (sample SAMEA4835967, study PRJEB28245) | human gut metagenome | biome: gut microbiome; material: fecal sample | place: Denmark | collected 2008
CGGTATGATTGACGGCGTAATCAATAACGGAAAGAAGGAAGAACCGGCGGAGAAAGCATCGGTTCTGGATCAGCTGAAGGAAAAGCAGGAGGCGGTGCCGCCTGCGCCGCCTCGTAGGTGCTGCGAAGAAAAGGAGTTATAAATGCGTTTTACGGATGACGAATGGATGCTCATGATGCTTTACAGTCCTGGCACACGGACAGGGCTGATTGCAGAGCTTCAGATGATACAGAAAAGTCTGACCGGCAGAGATAGAAACCTGCGCAGGTGGACGGCCTCGCTGCTTGCGAAACTGGCAGAGATGACGGATGCAGAATATGAGGCACTGGATTTGTATCCAGACGAATAAAGGAGAGGAGGAAAAAATAGATGATGACGAAAACGGCTTATTATATGCAGATGGCGCAGGAAGCTGCGGCACAGATCACTGGCAGCAAAGAGCAGTGGACAGCGTTTCTGACCACATCCGCACGGCTTTATAAGTATCCTTTTGCGGAGCAGCTGATGATCTATAAGCAGAGACCAGAAGCGACGGCCTGTGCAGAGTACGATCTCTGGAATGATCGGATGAACCGCTATGTGAAGCGTGGCTCCAAGGGCATTGCTCTTTTGGACATGCGCGGCGAGCAGCCGAAACTGCGGTATGTATTTGATGTGGCAGATACCGGAGAACGGAAGAATTCCCGACCGGTACAGCTCTGGAAAATGAATGCGGAGCATGAGCAGCCAATCATTCGCGCACTGGATACAGCATTTGATGTTTCTGCCGGTGCTGGGTCTCTGGAAAATCATATCATGGAAGCGGCAGAACGCCTTGCAAGGGATTACTGGGAGGAAAACCGCAGGCAGATCAGTGACATCGTTGCAGATTCCTATCTGGAAGGATATGATGAACTCAACATCGGAGTTTCCTTTAAGAGAGCTGCCGCTGTCAGCATCGCATATTCCGTCTTTACCCGGACGGTGGGCAATGCAGATGACTATTTTGAGCACGAGGATTTTCTGGACATCTTTGATTTTAATACGCAGGCTGCCGCCAATGTGCTGGGAACTGCGGTCAGCGAAATGTCCAGCCAGATCTTCCGGGAAATTGAACGCACGATCCGAACCTATGAAAGAGATAAGCAGGCAGAAAGGAGCCAAAACTATGATGGAGCTGAATTACACGAAGAACGGCGATTACCTGATTCCGGACATCCAGTTGTCGGTGCAGGAACAGAAGCCCCTGGGCAAGTACGGGAGGATGCGCAGAGCGTTTCTGCAGGAGAACAACACGCTGCTGTACAATCACCTGATCCTGACCGAGAAGCTGTACCCGCACCTGTGGGAGATTCAGGAGACCGCGACCGCACGGATGGAGCAGATGATGGCGGATCTTCTGAAAGTGAATCCGGCACCGGACAAGAAATCAAACCAGATGGCCTGGGTGCAGCACATGAACATGCTGAAAGCGCAGGCAGAGGAAGTCATTCTGACGGAACTTATCAACAGTTAAACTTCATGAGTCTGTTTCAGTCCGAAGCAGAGCAGATTCAGAAAATTGATGCGGCGGCAGAAAATGCAGCCAAAGAAGCGGAGAGCGAAAAGCCCTCCGCTTTTGTCATTTCTGAGGATGAAATCGACCGGATGCTGCGGACAGGCTCCAATTTTGAAGGCGGAAAGATCCGTATTTATGCGCTGTATCAGCAGCAAGGGGACGCAAAAGAACGAGCTGCATTCTTGAAAGCGGAATACGGTCTCGGTGGCCACAGCTATACCTTTATGGATGGCAGTCGCGGTTTTGCCGATTATAACGGAAGAGGTATTCTGCTTCGCAATTATGACCATGACCGGGAAGTGCGACTCACATGGTCGGCGGTGGATAAGCGGTTAGACCGGCTTGTGGAAAATGATCAGTACCTGACCGCGCTGGAAATGGAAGAGTATCGGAAGCTGGAGCAGGAATACGGCGCGCCGCTTCCTATGCCGACTGCCGCCCATGTGTTTCCGCCAACGCCACCGGAACGCTACGATACCGGAAATGAGCATGTGGACAACATGCTGAATACGGCTGCGGATGTATATGCCCGGAGTGAACTGGCGGCACCACAGCGGTTTACCGTGATGGAGACAGACGATGGTTATGCGGTCTGGGATGATATTCAGGACGGCATTCATGTGGAGCCGGATGGTGTCAGCGAAGAGTTTACCAGCGAATGGGAGGCAGAGACCTACCGCCAGCAGTTGATTGAAAAAGTTCAGGAACGGGAAGCAAAAGACTGTCTCTATGTTGAACAGAGCAAGCAGAATTTGCAGCAGGACATTCCATTCCCAGATGTGGAATCCGAAGAAGTACAGGAATCGGCTCACGCAGAGACAGATCCTCTGGTACTGGAAATGCAGGAACACGCCAGCGAACTTTCCAGAGAGTCTGGCTATGCACCGGATGAACGGTTTGTGGTCACAATGACCGGCGAGAACTTTCCGGATTCTAAAGATGCGTTTGCCATCTGGGATTATGTCAAAGAAGAGTATTACGGATATTCGGACGGAAAAGTGCAGACATTTGCCGATTATGTGAGTGCATCCGAGGCGTTGCAGGAGATTCGCGGCAGGAACATGGAGGCTGAAAAAGAGCCTGCAACTGTGCAGCCAGAACCGGCAGCCCCGGTGCAACCGGATTATCGTGTTGGCGATACGCTGTATCTGGACGGAAAGGCATTTACGATTGAAAAAGTCGGGCTTTTTGATGTTGAGCTTCGGGACCCGGATTCCGTGTATCCGATCTTCCGCTCGGAAAGTAAGGAAAATCTGGCAAGAATTTTGGGGCATGAGGAAAATGTTCACCTGCATAATCTGGTGGTTGATCTGAATCCTGGCAGAGAAAAGCAAAGTGAAGAACAGCATTTGACTATCCCGGAGACAGAACCGGAGAGCACTCATGCAGAAAACTATCGCATCAACAGCTTTCACCTCGGCGAAGGCAGTCCCAAGCAGAAATTCCGTGCCAACATGGATGCCATCTACACGCTGAAAGCCTTAGAAAATCAGCATAGGGATGCGACACCGGAGGAACAGGAAACGCTGGCCAATTATGTCGGCTGGGGTGGGCTGGCAGATGCCTTTGACGCAGAGAAAACTGCCTGGACAGGCGAATATAAGGAGCTGAAAGCAGCTCTTACGGAAGAAGAATATGCCGCAGCCAGGGCTTCGACTCTGAATGCGCATTACACCAGCCCTACCGTGATCCGTGCAATCTATGAGGCATTGGACGGTATGGGATTTGAGAAAGGCAATATTCTGGAACCGTCGATGGGTGTCGGCAACTTCTTCGGTATGCTGCCGGATTCCATGCTGGGAAGCAGACTGTATGGTGTGGAACTGGATTCCATCACCGGGCGCATTGCGCAGAAATTGTATCCGCAGGCAGAAATCAAGGTGGCAGGCTTTGAAACCACCGACCGGCGCGACTTCTATGATCTGGCCGTGGGCAATGTGCCCTTTGGCAACTACCGTGTCAGCGATAAGCCCTATGATAAACTCGGATTTTCTATCCACAACTATTTCTTTGCCAAGGCATTGGATCAGGTTCGTCCCGGTGGCATCGTGGCCTTTGTTACCAGCCGCTACACGATGGATTCCAAGAATCCGGACGCGCGAAAGTATCTGGCGCAACGGGCAGAACTGCTGGGAGCCATTCGACTTCCTAACAACGCATTCCGTGCCAATGCCGGTACAGATGTAGTGTCGGATATCATTTTTCTGCAAAAGAGAGACCATCCAATTGATATCGAACCGGATTGGGTGCATCTGGGGCTGACATCGGAGGATATTACCCTCAACAGCTATTTTGTTGACCACCCGGAAATGGTGCTGGGTGAGATTACAACGGAAAGTACCCAGTATGGCAAGGAAGAATGTACGGTCATTCCGATTCCGGATGAGGATCTGGGAGACCAGCTGCATGAGGCTGTGCAGCATATCGGCGGTCACTATGAAGCGCAGGAGCTGGCACCGGAGGAAGAACTGTCCTTGCAGGGCGAAACCATTCCGGCAGACCCCAATGTAAAGAACTTCTCCTATGCGGTGGTGGATGGGGATGTCTACTTCCGTGAGAACAGCATCATGCGAAAGGCTGACCTTTCTGCGACAGCCACCGGCAGGATCAAGGGCATGGTGGAGCTTCGTACCATTGTGCAGGAACTGATCGACTATCAGCTGAACGATTATCCGGAGGACGCGATTGCCCAGAAACAGCGGGAACTGAATGTAGCCTATGACCGATTCGCCGATCAGTATGGGCTTATCAACTCCCGTGCAAATGCGCAGGCTTTTTCAGAAGATTCGTCTTATTATCTGCTCTGCTCTCTGGAAAATGTAGATGAAAACGGCAGGCTGGAATCCAAGGCGGATATGTTCACCAAACGGACGATTCGACCGGAACGGGCTGTTACCAGCGTAGATACTCCGGCAGAGGCTCTGGCAATCTCCATCGGAGAGCGCGGCAAAGTGGATTTGCCCTATATGTCGGAGCTTTTAGGTACACCGGGAGAATTTGAAAAAATCCAGCAGGAACTGCATGGTGTCATTTTCAAAGACCCGATGACGCAGGGCGGCGAGGAAACCGGCTGGGTGACGGCTGATGAATATCTGTCCGGCAATGTCCGGGAAAAACTCCGCGTGGCAGAACTGGCTGCGGCTTCTGACCCTGCCTTTGCGGTAAACACGGAATATTTGAAGAAAGCACAGCCGAAAGACCTGGATGCGTCGGAGATTGATGTGCGCCTTGGTGCCACATGGGTCAATCGGGATTATATCCAGCAGTTTATGGAAGAAACCTTTGAACCGCCGTTCTATCTGCGCAGAAATATTGAAGTGAAATTCTCTCCCATGACGGCAGAATGGCAAATTACCGGCAAGAGTACACCGAGCCGGAATGATGTTCATGCCTATATGACCTACGGCACCAGCCGTGCCAATGCCTACCGAATTCTGGAGGATACGCTGAATCTGCGGGATATTCGTATTTACGATACCGTGGAGGATGCAGACGGCAAGCAGAAGCGGGTTCTGAATAAAAAGGAGACCACCCTCGCCCAGCAGAAACAGCAGGCCATTAAGGATGCGTTCCAGAACTGGGTGTGGAAAGACCCTTATCGCCGCGCGGAACTTGTGGAAAAGTATAACGAGCTGTTCAACAGCACTCGTCCCCGTGAGTATGATGGTTCTCATATCCGCTTTGGCGGCATGAATCCGGAAATCCGGCTGCGGGAACACCAGCAGAATGCCATTGCTCATGTGCTGTACGGCGGCAATACGCTGCTGGCCCACGAAGTGGGTGCCGGTAAGACTTTCGAGATGGCCGCTTCTGCTATGGAGGCAAAACGGCTGGGACTGTGCCAGAAATCCATGTTTGTCGTTCCGAATCATTTGACCCTTCAGTGGGCAAACGAGTTTCTGCGTCTGTATCCGAGTGCAAAATTGCTGGTGGCAAGCAAAAAGGACTTTGAAACTGCCCGCAGAAAGAAGTTCTGCGCACGAATTGCTACTGGTGATTACGATGCAGTCATCATCGGGCATTCCCAGTTTGAGAAAATTCCGGTGTCCGCAGAACGGCAGGAGCGGATTTTGACTGCCCAGATTGATGAAATCGAAAACGCCATTGCTGAGATGAAATCCCAGAATGGCGAACGTTTCTCCATCAAACAGATGGAAAAGACCCGGAAAGGATTGGAGGCGAGATTGGAGAAACTCCGGGCAAACGACCGAAAAGACGATGTGATTACCTTTGAGCAGCTGGGCGTAGATCGGCTGTTCGTAGACGAGGCGCACGCGTTTAAGAACCTGTTCCTCTACACAAAAATGCGCAATGTCGCAGGCTTATCCACATCGGAAGCGCAGAAATCTTCGGATATGTTTATGAAGTGCCAATATATGGACGAGCTGACAGGTGGGCGCGGCATCATTTTTGCGACCGGTACCCCGGTCAGCAACAGCATGACGGAGCTTTATACCATGATGCGGTATCTTCAATACGGCACGTTGCAGCAGAAAGGGCTGACCCATTTCGACAGCTGGGCTTCTACCTTTGGTGAGACCACCACGGCCATTGAGCTGGCACCAGAAGGAACCGGATACCGGGCAAGAACAAGATTTGCAAAATTCTTCAACCTGCCGGAGCTGATGAATATGTTCAAGGAAGTGGCAGATATCAAGACTTCCGATCAGCTGCATCTGCCGGTGCCAGAGGCAAAGTTTGAAACTGTGGTGGTGCAGCCTTCGGAGCATCAGCAGGCGATGGTGGTGGAGCTTTCGGAACGGGCAGCGGCTGTGCATTCCGGCGTGGTAGACCCGTCGGTCGATAACATGCTGAAAATCACATCGGATGGCAGAAAGCTGGGGCTGGATCAGCGGCTGATGAATCCGCTCCTGCCGGATGACCCCAACAGTAAGCTCAATGCCTGTGTGCGGAATGTGCTTCGGATTTATGAGGAAGGACAGTCGGATAAGCTGACCCAGCTGCTGTTCTGCGACCTCAGCACACCGAAGAACGATGGAACCTTCAATGTCTATGAGGATATCCGCGCTAAACTTATCCAGTCCGGTGTACCGGAGGAAGAAATCGCATTTATCCATGATGCTGATACCGAGGCAAAAAAGAAAGATTTGTTTGCCAAAGTCCGTACCGGCCAGGTGCGGGTGTTGTTAGGTTCGACACAGAAGATGGGCGCAGGCACGAACGTGCAGGACAGGCTGGTGGCCGTGCATCATCTGGATGTGGGCTGGCGGCCTGCGGACATGACCCAACGAAATGGTCGTATCATCCGTCAGGGAAACCGAAACAAAGAAGTGCAGGTTTATCAGTACGTGACGGAAGGAACCTTTGATGCCTACCTCTATCAGACACTGGAGAATAAGCAGAAGTTTATCAGCCAGATCATGACCAGCAAATCTCCGGTTCGTTCCTGTGATGATGTGGATGAGCAGGCTCTTTCCTATGCGGAGATCAAGGCACTTTGTGCAGGAGACCCGCAAATCAAGGAAAAAATGGACTTGGATGTAGATGTTGCAAGGCTGAAAGTATTGAAGGCGGACCATCAGAGCCAGCAGTACCGATTGGAGGATAAGCTGATGAAATATTTCCCTGCGGAGATTGAGAAAACGCAGGGGTTCATCAAGGGCTTTCAGTCGGATATTCGGACGGTGGCGGCACATCCGCTGCCGGAAGAAGGGTTCTGCGGTATGGATGTGAAGGACACGCGATTTACTGAAAAAGCCGAGGCCGGTGAAGCAATCCTCGCGGTTTGTAAAGCCAATCAGAGTCTGGAGCCGGTGCCGCTTGGCAACTATCGTGGTTTCAAGATGGAACTGGCATTTGACAGTTTCCAGAAAGAGTATCAGGTGCTGCTGAAAGGCGAGATGACCCACCGGGTACCCATCGGCACCAGTGCTGCGGGCAATATCCAGCGTCTGGACAATGCTCTTGCCGGGATTCCTGCAAAGCTGGAAAAGGCAGAACAGCAGTTGGACAGTCTTAGGAGCCAGCAGGAAGCAGCGCAGGCCGAGCTTGGAAAGCCGTTTCCCCAGGAGGCAGAACTGGCGGAAAAGAGTGCAAGACTGGCAGAACTGGATGCACTGCTGAATATGGATGACCGTGAAAATGATGATCCAGACCGTGAGAGAACAACGGAAAAGCCGTCTGTCCTGGCAGAGCTGCGTGACCGTGCAGGGCGCATTCCGCCGATGACACATCGAAATGATGAGGAGGTGGCACTATGAGTGTTCGGGAACACTGGATCAATGTCCGGGTAAACCCGGAAGAGCTGGCGAGGATTCGTGAAAAGCAGAAAGAATTGGGGATTCGGAATACCGGTGCCTATATGAGAAAAATGGCGATGGACGGGTACTGCGTAAATCTTGATTTGTCGGATGTGGCGCAGGTATCCACACTTCTTCGCCGATGCAGCAACAACCTGAACCAGTACGCAAAACGCGCCAATGAATCTGGAAGCATCTATGCGGAGGATATCCGGGATTTGCAGAAGCGACTGGATGAACTCTGGGAGATGCAAAAGCTGATTTTAAAGAGGCTTTCTGGTATTCGATGACGGCGCAAATGTGCGGGATTTCAGTAGCACATGGCACAGATGAAACTGTCTGTGCCGTTACATATTTTTTGGTCTACCTGTTGACATCGTGGTGTTTGGCAAGCAGGTACGATAAAATGAAGATGAAAAGAAAAACGAAGGGGTGAAATCCATGAAGATCGTATGTTTTTTGTTGAAGCTGGTGCTGAAAATCCTGTTGCTGCCGGTTGCGTTTCTGCTGCGATTTCTATGCTTTATCTGGAATCTGCTGATGCAGCTATCCCTGTGGGTGCTTTCGCCGGTTATGCTGTTCGTTCTTGGCTGCGGCATCTATTCGGTGGTTCGGGCGAGCTGGACGGATGTGTTCCTGCTGACCCTGATTGAGATGGGGTTGTTCGCAGCTGCGGTTGGTGCGGGCGGCATCATGGAACTGATGGAGCGGCTGTGTGAGTGCGTAGAAGATGTTTTGACAATTTGAGTGGAGGTATTTAGATGGATGTTCAGTTTATGAAGGATTATTATGATTTACGGTACGAGGAAACAGATGGAGAGAATCATTTTGTGGAAGAGACAGCTTATCAGGAAAAACAGTCTGAGCAATCGAAGATGGAAGACCAGCTGATGGAAATGGTGGGAGGCAGCGAATCTAATGTGTGGAAGCTGTATGAAAGCATCATGTGCGTCTATTTCGATATGGAAGAAATCATCAAGCAGGCCGTTTATTTGCAGGGAGCTTATGACCGGGAACGGATGTTAAAATGAGAATAGTAGATTGGTAAGAGCTGCCTTCGGGTAGCTCTTTTTAGATGGAGGAATATGAAAATGGCGACTACAAGACTAATTGCGCTGCATATCAATAAAGGAAAGACGGTAGCGCAGTGTCTCGCTGACCGTACTGATTATTCTGAGAATGCAGCAAAGACGGAAGATGGAAAATACATCAGCGCGTATGCCTGTGATGCAAAGACCTGTGATGAAGAATTTCTGCTTTCCAAACGGCAGTATGAGCATATCACGGGAAGAACCCAGGCGCATGATGTGATTGCATATCAGATTCGGCAATCCTTTAAGCCCGGAGAAATCACGCCGGAGGAGGCGAACAAGGTTGGGTATGAGACAGCCATGCGATTCACAAAGGGAAAACACGCGTTTATCGTGGCTACCCATGTTGATCGTGCGCACATTCATAACCATATAATTTTTAATTCGACTACATTAGACTGCACCAGAAAATTCCGAGATTTTCGCCTGTCCGGTCTTGCACTGGCGAGGCTCAGTGATATCGTCTGTCTGGAACATCGGTTGTCGGTTATTATCCGGAAGCCCTATGGGGAGCGGCAGAAGAGAACGGAATACCCGGAGAAAAAATCGCAGCGGGATGAAATCTGCGAGGCCATTGATGCAGCATTGGCAAGTAAACCGAAAGACTTCCGGGAACTGATTGGAATTTTGCAAGAGGCAGGATACGAGTATAAAGATGGAAAACAGCCTGCCCTGCGGGGGAAAGGTCACGCCAGATTTGCTCGTTTCCGATCTCTTGGCAAAGGATATTCGGTTGAAGAACTCTGTGAAGTGATTGCCGGGAATGCAGTTCATAAAAGCAAATTTGCAGAGAAAACCCGCACAAGCGCACGGTCTGCGCAGGTGCATCAGAAGTCGGAGCTGTCGTTCCTTATTGACGTCCGTGCTAAAATGCAGGCGGGCAAAGGCGCAGGGTATGCGCGCTGGGCGAAAGTCTTTAATCTGAAGCAAATGGCGAAAGCCATGATGTTCATGGAAGAGCATGGAATCAAGAGCTATGCAGAGCTGAAAGAAAAGGCAGATGGAATTTCTGAAAAATGCGATGCGCTGCTGGAATCTGTAAAGGTAGATGAGGCACGAATGTCGGAAGTGTCGGTACTGAGGAAGCATCTAATCAATTATGCCAAGACAAAAGATGTTTTCGCTGCGTATAAAGCATCCGGCTACAATCGGGAATTCTATGAAGCCCACCGGGATACGCTGGCCTTGCGCAGCGCAGCGAAAAAGGCGTTTGATACTTATAAGAAAGAGAACGGATCTGACAAAAAGCTCCCGCGCATCAGCGAGCTGAACGCAGAGTATGCGATGCTCCTGGAACGAAAGAAAAGCTCCTATGCAGAGTACCGCAAGACCAAATCGGAAATGCAGGATTGGCTTGTGGCGCAGAAGATTGTGCAGGAAATCCTGAAAGAGGACGAACAGAAGAAAGAGCAGCTGCATGAGCAGGAAGTTCGGCAGGAAGAAGAAAATAGACAAAGCAGTCGATGATGGATTGTCCGGCGCAGTGTGGGCGTTATGCTCATGCTGCACCGGGCTTTTTTCTTTGGCAGGAACTGCCGTTAAAGCATCCGGAACGGATGCGCAGCCCGATGCCGCAGGCAGCGTTCTAAGGGGATTGGGGAGTTCCCCAACAAGCAGAAAATCGCTTTCGTGTCACGAAAGCCCTGCTTGCAGAAGAGTGGGTTCTAAAAAAATCGTTCAAAATTTGGAAGAACTTTCGATTGATTTTGTTCGTTTCTTGGAGTAGAATATAAATGAGAAATTTTAACTTGCTGCGAGTGACTTTAGACATCGAAAAAGAGGTTCCGTATGGATTTCATGACGATTAAGCAGGCTTCTGAAAAATGGGGAATCTGCACAAGGAGAGTACAGACATTATGCACAGAAGGGCGAATTGATGGTGCCGAGCGTTTAGGCCATCAGTGGGTCATTCCTATTAACGCCGAAAAGCCGAAGGATGCCAGAATCAAAAGCGGCAGATACATTAAAACAAAATCCGGAAATGGAGAGAACGAAGATGGAAAGAAAACCGTATAGTGCCGGAGCCGTGAAATTTTCGTTCTGGTTCATGGAATTTCGGAAAACCGTGCAGCTTTTGAGTGAGGGTAAGAGCTTTGCAGACATTAAAAAGTTGAATGAAGAGACAAACATCTATGGTGCACCGACAAAACTACGAGCGCAGCAGATTTATTC
>UMCL01014569.1_pt1 | contig 10822 bp, 10 predicted proteins | sample 1964221 | NCBI WGS metagenome assembly UMCL01 (sample SAMEA4835967, study PRJEB28245) | human gut metagenome | biome: gut microbiome; material: fecal sample | place: Denmark | collected 2008
TCCCAGTGAATACCGTCTTTGCTGAATCCGGCAAAGATATTCATCTGTACCGCCTTATTATCACAACGGAACACACCGGCAAAACCATCTTTGAAAGGAACGACAGCACTGTTGAAAATACTGTTGGAAGAAGGAATATGATAACGTCCGATTACCGGATTCTGGGAGTATCGCCACATCACATCCGTACATCCTGCCGGACGTTCTTCCCAAGGCATGTTTATTTTTTCAGTCATATCATAAAGTTTTTTAGTGATTAATAGAATCTTCTTTAAGTGATTATTCCTTTTCTCCTTCTATTAAAGTACCGTCCTGATTATACTTGAATGGGACAAAGTAAGTGATTAAGAAGGCAGGTATCGTAGCAATCAGTACAAAGATAAAGAACGGTTCATAGCCGCTGGGCTTATTAAACCATTCCTCAAACAATTCGCATACCCATCCGCTGAGCATTCCCGGAATCATCACTCCCAGGTTCATGATGCCAGAAGCAAAAGCGTAGTGCGCCATCTGATGTTTTCCGGGGGCAATTTGTTGCATCATAAATAAGGTAAGTCCGACAAATCCGAAACCATATCCGAAATATTCAAAGATGATACCGCTGCAGATAAGCAAACCATTGGTCGGTTGGAAGATGGCAAATAAAGTATAAACCAGAAATGGAAGATTGAAGATGCCGCATAATGTGAAAAGCGTTTTTTTCAATCCCCGGGATGAAATATAATATCCGGCCAGTAAAGAACCTAACACAAAAGCTGCCGCACCATAGCTGCCATAATATAGCCCGATCTCTTTTTCGCTTAGTCCCAGACCTCCCATTTCCCGTTCGGTCTTGAGGAATAGCGGAACGATTTTCATGACAAAACCTTCAGCAAAGCGGTAGAGAATGATGAAGCAGATGTAATAGACAATATGTCTTTTCCGGAAAAAGTCGATTAAAACTTCTCCCAGTTCTACCATGACCTGCTTTCCCGTCCGATGTACCTCAGCTGCGGCCCGTTTTCCTCCTGACGGAAGCATAAAGATATGATAAATACCTAATAAAACCATTACAGCACTCAGAATGGCCATAATGATCATCCAGGCATGTTGGTTTGCATCATATAGACTGTCTCCCTGACTTGTGGATTTTTCGATCAGGATTCCTGCCAGGTAGACCAGTCCTCCTGTTGCAACAATTTTGGCAATGTTATAGAAAGCTCCCTGCCAGCCGATATATTTAGACTGGTCGGCATTGGACAGTTCCCCCATGTATACGCCATCGCATGCGATATCATGGGTAGCACCGCTGAATGCGACAATGGCCAGTAGGGCAATGGTAATGCTGAAAAAGTGAGGAAGATTTAATGCAAAGGCTACAAGTCCAAAAGTGATGCCTGTAATCAGCTGAGTAGCTATGACAAAGAATTTTTTAGTTTTGAACAGCTCCAGGAACGGGCTCCATAGAGGTTTCAGAGTCCAGGGAAGAAGAATCAGCGAAGTCCAGAAAGTAATCAGTTTGTCTTCTACTTCTAACCCCTTAAACATAAGTACTGTCACCATATTTAATACGACAAATGGAAGCCCCATAGCAAAATAGGCTGTAGGAACCCAGGTGATCGGATTCCTTTTCTGAGTTTGATGAGTTGATTGTGAGTTATTCATGGTATTAATTTCTTATGCGCCAAAGGTACATATTTAATTGTGAAACTCGGATACTTCCCTGCTAATTATTTCAGAATACCTAGATTTAGGTATTGACTGCTTTTTCTCCAGCCCGTATCTTTGCATTGTAATAATTACAAATTTAAAACAAGATATTAATTTAAAAAGTAGTTTATATGACATCAATTATTAATTCAAGAATTCCCGAGTTTAAAGTACAGGCGTTTCACAATGGCAAGTTTGTTACAGTGTCTGATGAAGATCTGAAAGGCAAGTGGGCTGTGTTCTTCTTTTATCCGGCCGATTTTACATTTGTCTGCCCGACCGAATTAGTGGATATGGCTGAAAAGTACGAGCAGTTCAAGGCAATGGGAGTAGAAGTATATTCTATCAGCACAGACTCTCATTTTGTGCATAAAGCCTGGCATGATGCTTCCGAAAGTATTCGTAAGATCCAGTATCCGATGCTGGCAGATCCCACCGGAGCTTTGTCACGTGCCTTTGGAGTAATGATCGAAGAAGACGGAATGGCGTATCGGGGAACCTTTGTGGTTAATCCGGAAGGTTTGATTAAACTGGTAGAAATTCAGGATAACAGTATCGGCCGTAATGCAGATGAGCTTTTGCGCAAGGTGGAAGCTGCTCAGTTTGTAGCGGCTCATGATGGTGAGGTATGTCCGGCCAAATGGAAGAAAGGGGCTGAGACTTTGAAACCAAGTATTGATCTGGTCGGAAAAATCTGATTGGAAAGGAGGAAATATGCTGGACGTATCTTTGAAAGAACAGTTGCGAAGCCTGCTGGGACAGCTGGATGCGGATTATGTTTTCGATATTTCTGTCCGTCAGGATCATGAGTCGTATGCAGAGCTGATCGAACTTCTGGAAGAGACAGCCTCTTGCTCTTCCCGCCTTTCCTGTCGTGTAAGGGAAGGCAGCGGACTGGAGTTCCGTTTGCTGAAGAATGGTGCGGATACGGGTATCTGCTTCCGGGCAGTTCCGAATGGGCATGAATTCAGTTCTTTGCTGCTGGCTGTTCTGAATGCAGACGGAAAAGGAAAGAATCTTCCGGATGCGGCAATTGCCCGTCGTATTGAGGCTTTGCAGGGACCACTCGAAATAACAACTTACATGTCACTGACGTGTACCAATTGTCCGGATGTTGTGCAGGCTTTGAATGTCATGGCACTGTTCAATCCGCAGATCACCCATGTGGCTGTAGACGGAGCTTTGTTTCAGGAAGAGACTCAGCGCTTGAAGATTCAGGCGGTTCCAGCAGTCTTTGTTGGTGGAGAACTGTTGCACGTCGGACGCAGTACGCTGGGAGAATTGCTGGACAAGCTGGAAGCCAAGGCTGGAACGAGTCCCCAGAAAGTAACTCCGAGTGAACATCATTTTGATGTTCTGGTTGCCGGAGGCGGACCGGCCGGAACTGCTGCAGCTGTCTATTCGGCCCGTAAAGGATTGAAGGTGGCGATAGTGGCAGGAAGAATCGGCGGACAAGTCAATGAAACTGTTGGCATTGAAAATCTGATTTCTGTTCCTTATACTACAGGACAAGCCCTGGCCGGTGATTTGAGAAAGCATTTGGATGCTTATCAGATTGCTGTTTTCGACAACCGGCAGATTGAATCATTCATGTTGGAAGGTCAGGAAAAGGTCTTGCGGGTGAAGGGAGGCGAAATATTCCGTGCGCCGGCTTTGATTGTTGCAACCGGTGCATCCTGGCGTAAACTGGGCATACCCGGTGAAGCCGAGTATACCGGTCGTGGTGTTGCTTTCTGTCCACATTGTGACGGACCTTTCTATAAAGGAAAACATGTGGCCGTCATTGGCGGAGGCAATTCCGGTGTAGAAGCCGCCATTGATCTGGCAGGAATCTGTTCGAAGGTTACTGTGCTGGAGTTTCTCGATACACTGAAGGCAGATACCGTTCTTCAGGAAAAACTCCGTTCTTTGAGTAATGTGGAGGTATTCACCAGCCGTCAGAGCCTGGAAGTGATGGGTGACGGAGAAAAGGTGACAGCCTTGCGAGTGAAAGACCGGGAAAGCGGAGCTGAAGAAGAGCTTTCACTGGATGGAATTTTTGTACAGATTGGCCTGACTCCAAACAGTCATCTGTTTAAAGAAGTGCTGGAAACAAACCGTCCGGGAGAAATCGTGACCGACAAGAATGGCCGTACTTCTGTTCCGGGTATTTATGCGGCAGGAGATGTTTCCGATGTGGCTTACAAACAGATTATTATCTCCATGGGAGAAGGTGCCAAGGCAGCCTTGTCTGCATTCGAAGACCGTATGCGTGGTGTTCTTTAGCCTGAAACAATACTTTTCTTTTTGGCAGGAGCATGTGAATCGTCGTTCAGACAGATCCATGCTCCTGTTTGCTGATATCCCTTTTTTGATTCTTAATGGTTGTTAAATTTTGAAATACCTCTTGTTATTTCAAAAACAATACTTACATTTGCGGTGTACTATTAAACTAATACACTAAATAACTATAAACAGTCACAACATGAACACGTCAATGATAAAGATCGAAGGGTTAACCTTCAAGTATGGAAAGAGAGCTTCCGTCTTCCAAGACTTCTCCCTGGAGATGGAAGCCGGAAAGGTAATCGGCCTTTTGGGCAAGAACGGTACAGGAAAATCTACCCTGTTGTATCTGCTGAGCGGACTGTTACGCCCTCAGGCCGGACACCTTTATTTCAGGGGGGGAGATGTACAGAAACGCTTACCCCAGTCTCTGGCCGATATGTATCTGGTGCCGGAAGAATTCACACTGCCTAATCTCAGTCTGAATCAGTTTGTCAGGCTGAACGCTTCCTTTTATCCTCGCTTCAGCCGGGAGATTCTGCGGAACTGTCTGGAAGATTTCGGTCTGAATGAAGACATTCATCTGGGAGAGTTGTCCATGGGGCAGAAGAAAAAAGCCTATATGTGTTTTGCACTGGCAGCCAACACTTCGCTGCTGCTGATGGACGAGCCGACCAACGGACTGGATATTCCGTCCAAGAGTCAGTTCCGGAAAGTTCTGGCATCGGGAATGAGTGAAGAAAAGTCTGTCGTGATTTCTACCCATCAGGTAAGAGACATTGACCGCCTGCTGGACCATGTGATCGTGATCGACGGCAGTCAGGTATTGCTTGACGAGTCTGTGGTCCGTATTACCGACAAGCTGTTTTTTGCTGAACAGGGAATGAGTGATCCGACGGACGATGCTCTTTATGTGCAGCCTTCGGTTCACGGAAACAGTGTCATCCTGCCGAATCGTTATGGAGAAGAAAGCCCGTTGAACCTGGAACTGTTGTTTAACGCCCTGCTGACAGAGAGTGAGAAAATACAAAAGATATTTACTGAATAAAAACACGCAAGATAATGACTACGAATTTTAATTTCACACGCTTCACGAATCTGTTGAAGCTCGATATAGCTGAAAACTGGAAAAACTCCCTTTTTGGTTTGTTGGGTATTTATGCCGCTTTCCTCATCCCTATGCTGGGATGGTTGTGGAATCCTTCCGCATACAGCTTTCATCAGTTCTGCAACAATATGCTGGGAGTCGTTTTTCTGGTAACCAGTTTTTTCTTCATATTTTATGCTTCCCGCATCATGATCTGCATGAACAGCAAGGAGAAGCGTATCTCATACCTGCTGCTTCCGGCCACGATGTTTGAAAAATTTCTTTCCCGCTTCGTGATTGTTACAGTATTTCTTTCGATTCAGGTATTTGTTGCCCTGCTGGCACTGGAATTGTCACGCTATCTGTTGCAGCCGCTCTTCCGGCTTCCTGCCGAGTTCAGTCAATCGATGCTGGCAGAAATGGCCGAGATGATGACCTTTGCGGGGCGTGCTTCTGTCAATAATGAATGTGTCTATTATAACACAACCCTGATGCAATTGCTTGGATTCATTTTCCTCTTGTGGAATCATTCCCTGTTTGTTCTTGGCGGAAGCCGCTGGTACAAGCATCCGTTCCTGAAGACTCTGGGAGTAATCATTGCAGTCAATCTGATAGGCGGGGTTATATTTGCCAGACTGGTTGAAACGGGAATGATGGAACGCTTTTTCCAGTGGATGAGTGAAAACTTCGAAGAAACTTCGGCAACAGTTAATGGACTGATCACGGCAGGTATCCTGTTTTTCGGTTCACTGACAATTTTCAACTGGTGGCTGTCTTACTGGCTTTTCACCCGTTCACAGGTTATACGACGTAAATGGTTGGGAGTATGAAGTTCAAGGAAAGCAAATCTATTTATTTACAGATAGCCGACCGGATCATGGATGAGATACTCCGGATGGTATATCCCGAAGAAGGGCGTGTCCCTTCTGTTCGGGAATATGCCGCAATGGTAGAGGTCAATGCCAATACGGTTGTCCGTTCCTATGATTATCTGCAGGGACAGGAAATCATTTACAACAAGCGTGGAATCGGTTATTTTGTGAGCCCGGGAGCCCGTGAGCGGATTATTCAGCTCCGTCGTCAGTCTTTCCTGCAGGACGAACTGCCCGACATGTTCCGGCAGATTCATCTGCTGGGTATTCCGCTGGAGGAGATTGCAGCCATGTATGAAACCTATCTGAGCGAAAACGGAGAGAACTCTTGATGTAGGTCAATCCTTTCACCGCCGGAAAAGCAGTAACTTTGCAGCCGGAAATGAGGAAAGGATCGTGGAACAGGCTATTCAACAAACCAATATTCGCAAGGGACTGACCGGACTGGTGATTCCCATCTTTATCGAAACATTATTGATCATGATGCTGGGGGCGGTAGATACCGTCATGCTGAGCCAGTATTCAGACGAAAGCGTTGCTGCCGTAGGGGTAGTGAACCAGATTGTGATGTTCGCATTCCTGGTGTTCGAGGTCATTAATATCGGAACTTCGGTTCTGTGTTCCCAGTATTTGGGAGCCGGCCTGCGTCAGAAGATGGTTCAGGTAGTCGGCGTTTCCCTTTGCCTGAATCTGGCGGTCGGTCTGCTGGTCAGTGCCATTCTGCATTTCGGTGCGGAAACTTTGCTTGGCTGGATGGGATTGCGTCCCGAACTGTTGAAATACGGAGTCGGCTATATGCAGATTGTGGGAGCCTTTGCCTTTTTCCAGGCACTTTCACTGACAGTTTCCGCTTCCCTGCGGAGCGCCAACAAGGCTATTTATCCGATGCTGGTCACGGTGTTGGTCAATGTGATGAACATCATCGGCAATTACACCCTGATTTTCGGTAAATTCGGTTTGCCTGCCCTCGGTGCGGAAGGAGCGGCGATTTCCACTTCCATTGCACGCGGAGTCAGTATGGTAGTACTCTTTGTGATTCTTTTCCGCAAGCACATCCCCAGTTTCCCGGTACGTTATTTCCGGCCTTTCCCGTGGAAGGAACTGAAGAATCTGCTGAAAGTGGGACTCCCTTCAGCGGGCGAGAACATGTCGTACAGCTTCTCGCAGGTGGTGATTACTTATCTGATCAATATGCTTGGCAACAATGCGCTTGCCACACGCACCTATACAGTGAATATCGTGATGTTCGTTTATTTGTTCGCCATAGCCATGGCACAGGGAGGCGCCATCACTATCGGCCATCTGGTAGGCCAGCGTAAAGTACGTGCTGCCTATCTGCTCGGCAAATATGTGATGCGCCTTTCCATTCTGGTTTCACTGATTCTTTCGTGTATATGGGCCGCCTTAGGGCATACTATCTTCAGTCTGCTGACCGATAATCCGGAAATTATCCGCATGGGTGTTACCGTGATGATTGTCGATGTTGTGGTCGAGGTCGGACGTGCCGTCAACATTTATGCGACCAATGCCCTGCGTTCAGCCGGGGATGTAAACTATCCGTTCTATGTCGGTCTGGTGGTACAGTGGACCGTATCAGTCGGTTTCAGTTATCTGTTCGGCATTCACTGGGGATGGGGACTGGTCGGCATGTGGTGTGCCTTCCTGCTTGATGAGAACATCCGTGCGTTCATCTTCGTCAAACGCTGGGGCAGCATGAAGTGGGCCAAGAAAGCTTTCTGCTGAGCCGTACTTATACACTGGCCTTGAGTGCCCGGATAACGGCAGCACTGAATCCGGCCATCTCCAGTTCGTTTACTCCCTTGATCGTAATACCTCCCGGAGTCGTCACTTTTTCAATTTCCAGTGCCGGATGCGTCTGTTCGTTGGAAAGCAGCAGCTGGGCGGCTCCTTCGAGAGTCTGAGCCAGCATCTTCATGGCATCCTGAGGCTTGATACCCATTTCCACTCCAGCCTGCATGGCTGCCTGTACATATTTCAATACATAAGCAATGCCGCAGGAAGTCAGTGAGGTGGCCGCTGCAAATAATTTTTCTTCGATAAGCATCGAACGTCCCATTTCGTTGAACAGGTTCATGATTGAACTGACTTGTGCTTCCGATGCGTTGCGGGCGGCTACCAGAGTCATGCTGGCCCGTTCAGAAATAGCTGTATTGGGAATGATGCGGAAGATGGTCATTTCCGGGTCCACGAAGTGAGCCAGATCTTCGAACGTCAGTCCGGCAGCAACTGAAACCAGGATCTGCGGCTGCCGGAGGCGCAAAGGCTTCAGCACCTCTTCCACTTTCCAGGGTTTTACGGCAATGATGACAATATCTGCATCCGCTGCAGCTTCCTTGTTGCTCTGTGTAGTATGAATGCCGGGATATTCAGCTTTCAGTCTCTCCAGCTTTTCTGTTCCGGGATTGGATACAAAGATATCTTCTGTATTCACCTGATGTCCATGTGCCAGGCCACGGGCAATGGCACCACCCATGTTACCTGCTCCGATAATTGCAACTTTCATGTTTTCTTGTTGATTTAGAGTTTATACGCAAACATAAGTAAAATTTTCCGGTTTCTGAAGAGGAGCCGGCGCCTGTTTTATGAATTTTGTGATGGCCGGGGCTGAAAAAAAACGTTTCGGCGTATTCATCAAAACGTCTCATTGTTTGAGTGAATACGCCGAAACGTTTTTTAAAAAGCCCGAAGCCTTTTTTCAGGTGCTCCGGCAATATACCTTCGATGCCCTTGCAACGTGCGGTCGTTGGGGCTCAAACGTGCAGTCGTTGGAGCCCGATCGTGCGGTCAATTTTTTTGTATTGTACGCATGATTTATACGAGGCGGTGCAGGCGTTCCAGGAAGTCTGAAGCTTCGTCCATGCTCAGGCAGAGCGGCGGAAGCAGACGGATGACATTGGTTCCGCTGACCCCTGTAAATACTTTCTGTTCGAAAAGCAGTTTGCTGCGGAGTTCCTTGATCGGTTCTTCAAATTCCAGACCGATCATCAGACCTTCTCCACGGACTTCCTTGATTCCCTTGAATCCTTTCAGTTCATCAAGCAGGAAACTTCCCACGCGGGCTGCATTTTCCACCAGATGTTCTTCCTTCATAACGTCGAGAACGGCGATGGCAGCGGCACAGGCCAGGTGGTTTCCGCCGAAGGTTGTTCCCAGTTGTCCGTAGACCGGAGCAAACTTCGGACTGATCAGGACACCTGCCATCGGGAATCCGTTGCCGATACCTTTGGCTACAGTGATGAGATCAGGACGGATGCCGCAGTGCTGGTGGGCGAAGAATTTTCCGCTTCGGCCGTAACCGGACTGGATTTCGTCAAGAATCAGGACGGTTCCTGTTTCGTCGCATGCCTGGCGAAGTGCCTGCATGAATGCCGGAGTGGGAACCTGAATGCCGCCTACTCCCTGGATGCCTTCGATGATGACGGCACATACGTCACCTTTGGCCAGTTCGGCCTTCATGGCTTCCGTGTCGTTCAGCGGAAGGTAAGTGACATGTCCGTTGTTATTGATCGGTGCAATGATTTTCGGATTGTTGGTCACTTCCACTGCCAGCGAAGTACGTCCGTGGAAAGCCTTGGCAAAGGAGATTACGCGCGTACGTCCGTTGTGGAAAGAAGCCAGCTTCAGTGCGTTCTCGTTGGCTTCAGCTCCTGAGTTGATGAGGAACAGCTGGTAGTCGTCATAACCTGAAAGAGCTCCCAGACGGTCGGCTACTTCCTGCTGCAGCTTGTTGATGACAGAATTGGAATAAAATCCCAGGGTAGCTACCTGCTTGCTGATGGCTTCCACATAATGCGGATGAGCATGTCCGATGGAGATCACGGCATGACCGCCGTAGAGATCCAGGTATTCCTGTCCCTTGTCGTCCCATACGTGACAGCCTTTTCCTTTGACAATGTTGATGTCGAAAAGGGGATATACGTCGAATAGTTTCATAATCGTTCTTGATTTAGAATGCGCTGGGCTTCAGCTTCAGTCCCACGGTTTCTTCGAGGTTGAACATCAGGTTCATGTTGTGAACCGCCTGACCGCTTGCTCCTTTCAGCAGGTTGTCGATGCAGGAAATGATGAGCAGCTTGTCACCGTGCTTTTCCAGATGAATCAGACACTTGTTGGTGTTGACTACCTGTTTCAGGTCGATGTTCTTTTCTACGATGTGAGTGAAGGAATCCTCTGCGTAATAGTCCTTATATATTTTTACGAGTTCATCCAGTTCCACTTTAGTCTTGACAACGAGAGTTGCAAAGATACCTCTTGCGAAGTCGCCGCGGTAGGGGATGAAATCAATTTCCGCGTCGAAGCTGTTCTGCAACTGGCGGAGTGACTGCTTGATTTCAGGTACGTGCTGATGTTCAAAAGCCTTGTAGACACTCATGTTGTTGTTACGCCAGCTGAAGTGACTGGTGGCTCCCGGCTTTACGCCTGCGCCGGTACTTCCCGTAATGGCATTCACCATCACGTCATCGTTCAGCATCAGGTGTTTGGCCAGCGGAAGCAGGCCGAGCTGGATACAGGTTGCGAAACATCCCGGGTTGGCCACGTGTTTGCTGTGGCAGATCGTCCGGCGGTTCAGTTCGGGCAAGCCGTATACGAAGTCATGGCTGTCGTCCTTGATGCGGTAGTCCATCGAAAGGTCGATGATCTTCAGGTCCTCAGGAACGTTGTGACTTTCCATGAACTTGCGGGTATCGCCGTGTGCCGTACAGAAGAACAGTACGTCGATCGTGTCCAGTGGAAGTTCGTCGGTGAAGACGAGATCCGTTTCTCCATACAGGCCTTCGTGTACGTCAGTAATCTTGTTTCCGGCGTTGCTGGAGCTGTTGATGAACTTGATTTCTACATCGGGATGATTGATGAGCAGGCGAATCAGTTCGCCTGCCGTATATCCTGC
>UMCL01015549.1_pt1 | contig 10466 bp, 6 predicted proteins | sample 1964221 | NCBI WGS metagenome assembly UMCL01 (sample SAMEA4835967, study PRJEB28245) | human gut metagenome | biome: gut microbiome; material: fecal sample | place: Denmark | collected 2008
TGCGATACTCTTCGATCGTGGTTGCACCGATCACCTGCACATCTCCGCGTGCAAGTGCCGGTTTTAAAATATTAGACGCATCCAGTGCACCTTCTGCTCCACCTGCGCCAATAATCGTGTGCAGTTCATCAATAAACAGCAGCACGTTCCCAGCCGTCTCCACTTCATTTATCACTTTTTTAATACGGTCTTCAAATTCCCCGCGGTATTTGGATTTTGCAACGAGTCCGGACATGTCCAGAGATACCAGACGTTTATCTGCCACAATATCCGGTACGTTTCCGTTTACCAGACTCTGTGCAATTCCTTCAACGATCGCTGTCTTACCGACACCCGGCTCTCCGATCAGACACGGATTATTTTTGCCTCTGCGGCACAGAATCTGGATCACCCGTTCGGTTTCCTTTTCCCTGCCAATTACCGGGTCTAACCGTCCGGCCCGCGCCATAGCTGTCAGATCGCGGGAATACTGATCGAGCGTAGGGGTAAGTGTTGCCTCCTCATTTCTTCCACGCTGGATTTCTTCCCGGTACTGTGCCGGGTCCTCTCCCATCGCAGCAAGAATATCCACAAAAAGTTTCTGTGGGTTGGCTCCCATTGTATTTAAAAGCCGGGAAGCTGCACAATCCCCCTCTTTTATGATGGCAAGCAGCAGGTGTTCGGTTCCGATCCGTTCACTGTCAAAACGGTCTGCCATCTCCCTGGCACGATCCAGCACCATCTGGGTACGCGGAGAATATCCGTCACGGTCTGCCACCGTCACCTCCTCACCTGCCGCAACCAGTTCATCAATCAGCTTAAGCAGCGCTTCCAGTTCCACATTATTGGCTGTCAGTACTTCTGCTGCTACACCGGTTCCTTCCTTGAGCAGCCCCGCCAGAATATGTTCGGTTCCGACATAGTTGCAGCCGGACGAACGGGAAAGGCGGTTCGCATAATTCAGAGCTTTTTTCGCCTTATCTGTATATGGAATCAAAATTTATACCTCCTGTTACAATTCTACAATTCTACAAATCAATAAATTCGATACAGGCATCGGTATCTTTTTTGGTTGTTTTCTTCTTTCTTCCGAGCATGGAGCTTCGAACTTCTTCTGCCAGTTCTTTCTGCAGCATGATATCTTCATCATCTGCATCCCGGTAATGGTCCTCTCGCTTCTCCCGCTCTTTTTCCCTGTCATCGGTATCTTCTTCCGGATCATCCAGGTCATCCTCCAGATCATCCAGGTCATCCTCTAGATCATCCTCAATACCCTCTAACAGTTTATGCATAAATCCGCCTTTTCTGCGGAATGTTTCCTTTCCGTAACGCTTGGATATCCCGGTGTCATCCGGATCATCCGTTTCATACAGTTTTTCATCGTCCGGATCATCGTAATCCTCATCGTCGTCATCATCATCGTCATAAAAATCATCATAAGGATCGTCATCATCTTTTTTTCTTTTGACGATCAGAACCACTATGATAATCAGAAGAATCAGTACAACCACAACGAACGCACAGAGAATCAGCCGCATCTGGCTTTCCGTACTCTGGAACAGGCCCGTTTCCCCTTCCTGGGTAGAAGCTTCTGCAGATGTTGTCTCTTCCCCTATGGTATGCTTATACTGGTTATAGTTCATACATACAAACGGATAAATTTCTTCCGGATCATCCAGATCCAGCATATACAAAGCACCGTTTTGTCCGTTTTCATCCACCAGATACAAAAGTCTCAGCGGTGTGTCTATTCCGTCTTTGCGCATGCACGGATACTGATTTTCCCACAAAGTCACTGTATCTTTGACAAAGCCATCCAAAACATAGCGATCCGGAATACTGTCTGTCAGATAGAGATTTGTTTCGTCAATCGTAAAATACTGCTGCCCGTCTGCCGGAGCCTGTGTCTCTCCTTTTTGCTGTGTATCCTGTGATTCCTGCTGCGCAGCTCCTCTGGTCACCTGAATGGTATAGGTCTTTTTCACACCATTTTCCGCCTGCACGACGATCTGTACTTTATTTACACCGGTTTTCAGTTTGTCTGCCCCACTGACCGAGATCACAGATGCCTTAGCATCATTTGGCTGTGCGCTGACTGCCAGCGATGTCACCTGATCTCCCACTTTTGCCTGATATTCGGTAACTTTCGACTGAAATTCCGGAGAAAGGGTTCCTTCGGAAATCGTCAGGGATGCCAGCGTATTGTCTTTTGATTTGTCATCTGCTGCCGCTGCCGAATTTTCAACAGCTACAGATACACTTGCACCTCCCACATCCACACGGTCCCCTTCCTGATTGCCCGCAGATGGTGCGGATGCGGCAAAACTTGCAGTTCCCGCCGCATCTGCTTTAAATTTAACAGTTCCGCTTGCACGTTTGTTTCCGGAACCGTAACTTCCCAGAGTCATAGAAACCGTGCCTGCATTTACACTGGTTTCCGCTGTTGCTGACTGATAAGTAAAAAGATCTTTGGAATATGTCAGATTTACCGTTCCCGTCACCCCTGCCGGAAGTGTCACTGTCACTGCCAGAGTATCTCCTATTTTCACGGATCTGGCGCTTAAAGCAATGATCATGCTCTCCGCCTGTGCATGCACATCCGGTGTCATGATACAACTGATCAGAAATACCAGTGCCAGTACCACTCCCAGTATCCGTTTTCCTTTTGCTTTGCTTTTTTGTCTCATATGTTCTGCCTTTCTTTTACTGCTGAATGGTGATCTTCCCCTGAAGATGTTTGTTCAGATATACCAGATCAAGCACATTGACCCCGTCTTTTTTGCGGTTTGTATCTGCGGCCTTAAGATAACATCCGGTAAGCTTTTGGGTACCATTCAGATGCCTGTTCAAACGGTTCAGATCTGTTTTGTTGATCTTTCCATCTCCGTTTACATCTCCATAAATCACAAGCGTATAGGAAGAAACTTTCTTGTTTTTGCTGTCATACACCTGCAGAACATTGCCGGTTGAAACGATTCCGGTAACACTCTTTTTGGATGCACTGAACAGTTTGACCGTTCCCGCGGTCACTTTAAGTTTTTTCAAAAATGTTGCCGCCTTTGTTCCCAGCGCAATCCCCGTAACCATTTTGTTTTTCAACTGATATGTTTTCGAAGTCACGGAAGTCTTCTCGGTCTCTGCCGCTGCACCAGCTTTCTTTACAATGGTAAGCGTATAGGTTTTGGATGCTCCGCTCTCCGATTTGCAGGTAACTTTACACGTATTGGTTCCCGTCTGAAGTTTTTTGGTGCCGGTTCCCGTCACAGAAGATTTCGCAGCTACCGGTGATGCACTTATGGTAACGGAGGAAACTTTGCTGTCCACGACGATGGAATACGAAGTAGTATCTCCGCGAAATACCGGTGTCAGTGTCTGTCCGGTTACGCTGAGCGATTTCAGATAGTTATTCGGATTTCCACTGGCTGTAAATGTCACTGCAGATGCCGGCATACCGGAATAAACCGGAATACGGAATACAAATGCCTGCTGCTTGTCCGCATACCCCTGTCCAAGCTTTCTGCCCTCATTGTAAGCAGCCGCAAGGTTTGCCATATACTGGTGGCTGTACAGATTCTTCTGATTCACTACATTAAACTTCTGGAAATACAAGGTATCCTGACCCACGCCAATGTAGTTTTTCGCCAGAATTTTTGCTCCTCCTTCAAGTGCTGCATACCGGGTATTCCATCCCGCTTTTTTTGCATATGCCAGTCCGTTTTTGATGACCAGTGTGGAGGTAATGCCCGCTGCCCCCACATTAAAATAGTTATAGTACCCCTTATAACCGCTATAAGTTCCGGAAATCAGGGAACTGGTTCCTTTTAACCCCTGCTCCTGGCGCACTCTCGATGCAAGATGATATGGGCTGACCCCGGTTTCCTCACCGATATCCATAAATGCCTGCGCATAATCCAGCGTAGATCCATCGCTGTCCTCAACCGTATTCTCCATAAAGGTTCCTTTCAGAATAGAAGAAACTCCCTGTCTGGTCTGCACCTTGCTGAAACTTAAACTTTCAAATTGAAAAATATCGGTCTCATTGAGAAAATTCCGCGGATCTAAATAATAGGCGATATATTTAGAATTGGCACCGACCCATGAAGATCCGTCATAGACCGTCCACACATTGGTGGTCCAGTCATATGCACCGTCTGCGGTGGATTTGGTTGCGTCATTTCCGGTCTTCGGAACAAGATTGACTCCGTTTACGCTCTCTTTGCTGACCACGGTATTCCAATCAAGCCCGGTCTTAACCGCCTGAAACTGCCACTGCGGATATGCTGTGTGAAGCGCGGAAAGTGCACTGATGTAACTATCCGGAAATCCTGCCGCACGCAGCTGCACGGCATAACTGCTGGCTGCTGCATCTGTACGCACACTGACTCCGGCAAGTGTTCCTGTTATAAGAATTGCCCCACAAAGCAGGGCACTCAAAAAGCGTTTTATCTTTCGCATATTCTTCCTCACCTGTTATGATCTGACTGCGCGGCATCCCAAATGCAGTGCAGTCTTTCTGTATCATTATATAGAAAAAGCATATCTGCGTCAATTCTGTGCGTTGTTCTTTTTGTTCCGGGTACAGTTACTCTCCTTTATGATATAATGCGGACGTCTTTTGACTTCCATATAGGTTTTTGCAATATACTGTCCCATAATTCCCATACAAAACAGCTGGATTCCGCCAATGCATGTCACGATACATACCAGCGACGGCCAGCCGGCAACCGGATCCCCGAATACCAATGCGCGTACGATTTCCGCGATGATTGCAATAAAAGAAACCACGGTGAGCACCAGCCCCAGATACGAGGAAATCTTCAGCGGAACATCCGAAAAATTGATAATCCCATCAAACGAATAGCGCACAAGTTTCCAGAAACTCCACTTGGTTTCTCCCGCAGACCGTTCTACATTTTGAAATTCCAGCCATTTGGTATCATATCCGACCCAGGCAAAGATTCCCTTGGAAAACCGGTTGTATTCGCTGACGGAAAGAATGGAATCTACCATTGCACGGTTCATCAGACGGTAATCCCTTGCCCCATCTGCAATCTCAATGTGGGAAAGTTTCCGCATAACTTTATAAAACATGCGTGCAAAAAACGAACGGATCTTCGGCTCTCCCTGCCGGTTCACCCGCCGGGTTGCCACATTGTCACAGTCTCCGGCTTCTAACATCGCAGCCATCTGTGGCAAAAGAGTGGGCGGATCCTGCAGATCCGCATCCATCGTCGTCACATAATCCCCCTTTGCATAGGACAATCCTGCCAGCAGCGCCGCTTCTTTTCCAAAATTGCGGGAAAAAGAAAGATAGTGCACGCGCTCATCTTCTGCTGCAAGTTCCCGGATCTTTTGCAGTGTTGCATCCTTCGATCCGTCATTGACAAATAAATATTCAAAATCATAATCGCCCATTTCCCGTGTCACGCGGTTTAATTCCCGGTACAAAATCTGCAGAGATTCCTGCTCATTGTACATCGGTACGACGATGCTGATGCATTTTTTCCCCATATTTCCCCCTTATCTTATATCTTATCCACATACTAAACAGGAATAACAGAAGCGCAGCTATGCTGATGGCAGCTCCGATCTGTACGCCCGGTGTGGTATAACGCAGCTCGATCTTATGCGTTCCTTCTTTTAAGTGTACACCAATGAGTGCATCCGCGAAAGGCTTTATTTTCGTCTTTTTACCGTCTACATACAGACTCCAGCCCTCATCTGCCGGCACTGACAGAATCAGTCTTCCCGCCTGCCTGACATCGATACTTCCAACGATCCTGCGATCTGTCATTTTTTCAAGGGTCATGGTCTGTTCGCTGAGCGTCTCATACGCAGTGCACATGGCCTTGAAATTCAGGCGGTACACATGGTATTCGATCGTTTCTGCATTGAGATTGGTAATATGGACCTTTGTTCCGGCTTTGCACTCTCCCAGATCCAGCAGATAGCGGTGGGTGGTCTTTCCATACTGCTGCGTCCATCCGTCATCTCTTGATACTGTCAGGGAATCCGCATTGCAGGTCACATAATCCGCATAATAATATCCATCCTCGGAAATATCAATTGTCGTATCCCCGGCTGCCTGCGACTGTGTACAGGTTGCCGGATAAAGCATGTCTCCTTTTGCTCCCAGCTGCTGTGCCAGGGAATTCAGGGAACCGATCCTATCAAGCATGGAAGATTCCCAGCCTTTTATTGCCTTCTCGCTCATCATATAGCCAAGTGGCAGGCAGTAGTTATTCCGATAAAGATAATTTCCATTGTTGCTTCCCACAAGTGTCCGCAGTGGACTTTCATCCACCGGATTAGAGGAAAGCATATACTTCACCGAAAACATGGCTGACGGAAGCGGGGAAGCACCATTGTAACAGTAGAAATTTTTTCCGCCCTCCATATACAGGCTCTGGAAGAGATGGCTGACATCCAGATTCATCAGGGAGGAAAATATGGTTGCCGAACGGTATCCGTACAGGCTGTCATCGTTTTTGGTTTTCCGCCCACTGTCCTCCACCCGGTAAAATCCGTCATTTCCGTTATCCTCTTTTGCCTGTTGCAGCAGATCTTCGTAGTACCCCTGTTTATCCGTATATGCCACGCGGCTGGTAACGCCAAGCCCGGTTACCGCCATATTGACTGCCAGTTCTGCAATGGCAACACAAAAGGCAGCTTCCCGCAGGGCTATCCGCATTTTCTTCGGGGCAATTTTAAGCAAAAGAAGCAGGATTCCATAAACTAGGATAAACAGCATGGTAATAACTACAGCCATGTACTCCGTCACCAGTTCATCCCCGTAATATCCGGAGAGAACCATCAGTGTCAGTGCTGCAAGCACTGCTATGATGATATGCCAGCGTCTGGTTCCTTTCCATTTGCGGATCGTTGCAAATCCCATGACCAGAAGCACAAAAATGTAAAGGAATGACTGTCTGCCCGGCAACGCCTGCGGAAAATGCATACCATGCCAGATATAATCAAGCTGATTATCCGCAAAGCTCACAAGGAAAAAGACAAGCATCAGCATACGCGGAACTTTTTCCTTCCAGGAGATTCTGCGGTTCAGCACATACAGCCATACCAGTACCAGGGTAAATGCCCCGGCATACAGATTCGGCCAGTGATCATTTCCCGTATAACTTGTAGTGACGGCTGCCGCACGCCCCAGCTCCGCAATAACAGAAAAATACCACTCCAGCGTTTTCGGAAAGCTGTCTTCAGCAGACCCGGAAGCAGAAAGCACGGCGATCTCCGGCAATAGCAGTACCATCGAGACAGACCCTGCCAGCAGGGAATACCATGCGAACCGTAAAAATGCTTTCAGTTTTCCTCCTTTCTGCGTAAAAAAGAGAAGAATAAAATAAAACACCAGAAAGATACAGATCATGATGGAAATGTAATAATTTGCAAACACCGACAATGCAAGTGTCACAAAATACAGTCCCGGTTTCTGCTCCCGTACCAGTTTTTCCAGTCCCACCATGATCAGAGGAAAAAGAAGGATGCAGTCCATCCACATGATATCCCAGCTGTAGGCTGCCACAAATCCGGACAATGCATATGCCGTAGAAAATACAAGTGCCGGAATCACCTGATTTTTATGGAGTTTTGAGTCTTTTCCAATCAGATGAAAATGATATTTTAAAAATAAGAAAAAAGTCAGTCCGCACAGGGCAATCTTTGCCAGCACCAGTATCGTCATAAACTCGATCACATAATGTTTCGGGCAGAGCACGATCAAAAAATTAAGCGGACTCGCCAGATAATAGGCATACAGGGAAACAAAATCCGATCCCAGTCCCAGGTTCCAGGAATACTGCAGACTTCCGCCGGTTCTTAATTTATGAAGAAACTCTGTAAAAAACGGACAGTACTGATGATACATATCGATATGCAGAATACAGTTATCCCCGAAAGGATATACCCCGTTTCCGATACAGATGACCACACAGATTATAAATGGCATAAGAAATGCCATCACATAAGGAAATGACCGGTGCGACACCATCCGCGAAATCATTTTTTTCATGTTCTTACTCATCCTTTTCCTTGTTTTTTTCAAACAACTGATAATACTGAAGCTTCTTGTAAGTCTGAAGCTGTTTTTCATCGGCTCCGATCCCTTTTGTCTGCCCCGCTGCAGAGATCACCGGGTAAGTTTTGCTCAGACTTAAGAGGTAATTCTGGTATGCATTCGTCGGCACTCCTGCTGCGGTAAGTACCTGCGCCGCAAGATAATTCAGACTCGTATTTTTATCTTTCGCTCCCTCGATCCCATAATTACTCCACACCAGATAAGGTACGAGATAACGTTTTTGTGTCTCTGCCTGTGCCCCGTTTTCCACGACAGAAGCCACTGTATCATTCGGCTGATGATCCCCGAAAAATACGATGATCGTCCTGTCATCCACTTTGGAAAAATAATCAATCAGATTTTCGAGTGCCTGATCGGTCTTGTGGATCAGTGTCAGGTACTGATTGAGCGGTTCGCTGGCATACTGTGACTGGATATCATTCGTCAGATTCATATAGGTATCGGTATATCCGCCATGATTCTGCATCGTCACATTGAAAATAAAGGCCGGTTTGCCGGAGGCTTTGTTTTTCTCATAAGTTTCTATAATATGCTCCATATCCGATGCATCGCTGATATAATTGCGCACATAGGAGACATCCCTGTAATCTTCCATAAAATCCAGATTGTCAAATCCAAGCAGAGGATACACTTTATCCCGGTTCCATCCGCTGGCCTGATACGGATGCTGTGCATAGGTCGCATATCCTAAGGATTTCAGATAACCTGCTAAAGACGGTGTCCTGCTCTTGATGTACTGCTGATACGGAATACTTCCGTTCGGAAGGAATGCCATCGTATTGCCTGTCAGAAATTCAAATTCCGAATCCGCAGTGTTTCCCCCACACACAGATGTCTGGACATATCCCGTGACCGTGTTTTTCTCCCCCTGCTGCATCCGGTGCATAAACGGCATGTAATCCTCATTGGTTTCTAACGGTCCCAGCACTTTTAAATCCGAAAATGCCTCATCCATGATGACAATGATGTTGGGCAGATCCTGTGTGTCGGTTTCTGTTGTTTTAGTTTCGTATTTCGCCAGCGTCTCTTTTGCTTCATCCGCATCGTATCCTGCCGGACGCTCCACTGCCACATAGGCAAGATCCATGGCAAAGGTCACCGCCATGCCGTTTACTTTTGTCATATATGCCGGTGTGAACAGAAACGGATACAGATAATGTTTTGTCTGAAACGATTCCTGCTGCAGGGCATTGACAAATGTACACAATACCAGTCCCACCAGTACGATACTCCCCAGCCTTATTTTCCAGGAAAAACGCGGACCTTTTTTAAAAAGGCGGGTCAGCACAAATAATGCAATAAAAACAAGTGTAACAATCACCATGCGCCGGTCCGGTGTAAAATCATAGTTTCCAGCCACACTGGCTGCTGTTCCGGCCGAAAACAGATCCCACGGAACAAACGGTGTGGAACGGAATTTCATCACATAATGATTGGTAATTCCAAACGCCACAGCAAGTCCGTACAGCACTCTGGACGCAAAACACATTCTTCCGGTCAGAAAATATAACATCCATCCGATCAGCTCAAACAAAAAAATATTAAAAAGCTGTGCTTCCACACGCACTTCCGCAAATGGATTGTGTTCATAACATTCCATCAGGTAAAAAGCAAACACCGGAACCACGGCATACCAAAACAGCCATATGCCCTTCTGTTTCCACCCTTCTGTCCGTTTTTGTGTGTTGTTTTTCTCCCTTTTTGTCTGCTTACGTGCGACTGTCTGCTCCATGTTTCCTAACATAAAAATGAGTATGGCTCCTTCCATTCCTTCCATTTCCATCGCTTTTCATACGATTTTATCTGAATAGAATTTTACCACACTCATTCTGCTTTTAAAACGCATTTCACATTTTTATCATAATTTCATTCTAGTAATTGGATAACACCAGATGCTCCCGGTATGCACGATCCATACCATCGATCACGCGGCGTGCCTGCCCGTATCTGCGTGGATTGATGGTGATCACCCAGAGGGTATCTGCCCCCTGGTAGATTTCCCTCTTGAAAAAAGGAATCTTTTTACTGTTCTTTGTAAATGGAATGTGCTGTTCAAGCAGTGCCTCCGCCGTATGTGTACTCACTCTGGAATTGGTGGTACGGCACAGTTCCACGTCGTTATCCTTATAATTTCCAAGTTTCATCGTCATGCTTTTTGCATCTTCCTCCTCACGTGACTTTTACCTCAATCTCCCTGCCAAGTCCTCCTGCAACTTTTTCCAGAAAGTCCAGACTCGGATTATATCTCCCGCTCTCCAGACGGGAAATATTTGACTTTCTGGTACCGACTTTTTCTGCGAGCCGTTCCTGTGTCATCCCCTGCTCCTTTCGCACCTGCCGAAGCTGGGCTGCAATTTCCTGTCTGGCGTGATTATGTTCCTGCATATCCGCCCCC